>Ga0247757_10000209_pt1 | contig 48891 bp, 45 predicted proteins | sample UWRJL126311R4_FD_180929 | JGI IMG/M metagenome (GOLD analysis project Ga0247757, IMG submission 180929) | Plant litter microbial communities from Arlington Agricultural Research Station in Wisconsin, United States - UWRJ-L126-311R-4 | ecosystem: Environmental > Terrestrial > Plant litter >... | reverse complement strand
GAACTAGGGAAGGAGGTTCAAGAGAAGATCAAAGGCGAAAATGGGCAGGAGAAGGGGCTTGTGCGGTTCGTGTATGGGGAAGAAAAGGCAATGGATGTTTTGATTGATGATGTTGATGCATTCAGAGGAGGGAGGGGGGAGGAAGGGGCAGAATTGGAGGGGAGGATCAGGAGGGAGATAGGGAAGGTAGTAGAGTGGTGCAAGAACAAGTTTGGTGTGGAGGCCTTTTTGGATGCAAGCGGAGCGTGGGTGAGACATAGTGAAGAGGTGAGGAAGACAGGAGAAGATATGGTCAGTGGGGATAGGGGATGGAGAAAGTTCTAGTCATTTGGACTACTTTGTATTTTAGACAGCCAACTAGTCTATCAATGAATCAATATAGTGGTGGATGATATCTCGATGTTAACTTCTGTACAATTGGTATTCTCAAGGAACCAGAAAGACTCTCAGTCTCGTCTGACAAATCTCCTCAACTCATATTTACTCATACAATTTTAGTATCCAGTTTATTCAAAATAAATCATTGTCTATCATCCTTAGACTGGCTAAATTCCTTGTCTGCTAGTATGGTAAGGTTGACAATTTTCTGCTTTATCAGTTCAGTGTCGTGTGGAGTCAATATTTGAAGTTCAGTTGTCGAGGTCAAGTCGATACACAAGTCTACGACCACAGCAGCAAACACTGAATAGCTTTCGAAAGGAAACTTGCTGGGAGTGAATATAGGACACCATAGATAGGCAGCCACATCAGAACAGCTTCCTTGATGTAGCACCTCACTTTCAAAGCTCCTCTGCCGACAATGTGAATAAACTTAAAAGTGGCTCACGGCATGGGAAGTCGAGCTCGTTAGAACTCTTCAATGTGGTTCGACGAAAGAAGCATGGCCAAGATGTTGGAGTTCTTAGCTAGAAAATTCAAGGACATGTAGTACTTTCACATGGCGAAACAAACGTGCTGGAAAATATCAACTATGGGTCGGGAACAATCGGACGGAATGTCATCTGCTACGACTGGTTATAGAATGGAAAGAATTGCGAAGATCCGATCATGATCATTACTACAAGCTGCGTGTTGAATATATCGTGGAAGATTCACAGGCCCGCTGATCTGATCTTGGCATGGCTAGTAGGCCTCGATATTGCGATCTGCTACTGATGCTATGATATACCATCCTGATGATTGCATGTCAGGCGAAGTACCATAAGTGGAGTCATAACCACTCTCAACAAATGCTTCTGGCTTTTTCGAGGATGATTTCTTGCCGCATCCTTTCACAGCGTCAATTAATCAGCTTATTTTTTGTTTGAGGGTTTGACTTTGGTCAATAGAATTTATGCGCACTGTCGAAGAAGACGATGAAGTCTGTTCTTTGCTAAAGCCATGCAGGGCAGACGTCCATACAAGCGTGCCCTGGAGATTGGACATAAAAGTACAAATTTTGGGCCAACAACCAACAACCTCCCAAGCGCCGGGTAATGAGTATATCAAATCATCCGCTAAAAAATAATGCTAAGAATCGCAAACTCGAGGCGTGTGTAAACAGATCAGGATAGGCATAATCTTACGATGAATCCTTGGAGTTCTTCGAATCCTTAGGTTCCTTGTCCGCCTTAGCCTCGTGGTGCTCCGCCCTTACAGCCTCTTTCCGGGCGTTTATCCGGGCCTCTTCAGCCTCGACCATTTCTGTAAGACTCGTCAGCATACTGTTCTCCTAATGCAGTAATTCTGGGCTGCCAAGTGGTGCAAACTGCCTCGTAGCATGACAAAGCATGACCGCGGCAGATCACACCACCAAACCGATGTCCAACGTACCTCTCCACTGGTCCTCACCAGCATATCTCTCATGATGTATTCTCTTCTCGATCAAATGCTTATGTGTCGGATCATTCGGATCCAAAACCTTGATGGTCTCCCACCGTCCCTTGCCTTTTGCGGCATCGTTGCCCTCAAACGCGAAACTAGTGAGCAGCGCACCTAGGGTCAGACCTTGTGCATATACACGCGCCTGCACAATCTTCTGCGAAGCGGACATGGCGCTTTGTCGGTTCACAAAGATCCACGAGCCGGCCATGGAGGCTACCCAGAAGGCACCGAGTAGCGGGTATCGGTTCTCCATCGTCCACTCCTTCGCACGCTGCATCGCAGTCTTATTGGATTCATAGAGAGCTTCGCGTTGGCGTTCACGCTCGATCTCGCGCTGCTTCTCGGGGTTGTGGGCAATATCGAATGCGGCGGAAGCGCGATCAGCGGCTATGACAGCTGCGGACTGATGAGCATGGCGTCGTGAGTTGGGCTATAAGGTCTTCACATACCAACAAATGTTCCCGACGATGCCACAAGGAACGCCCGGAATGGAATCGTGAGTGCTCTGAAGTTTGCATATCTCCTGCTTGCGCCCGCAACAGCAAGACTACCTATAGTTGTCCCGATGAGACCGCCAATGGATCCGCCCTTGATGGTAGCACTATTACCAGATCAGCGCCTTTGTTCTTCTATCACCGTATCGTCCCACTTACTTGTAATGCGCCTGCTCTTCTTCTTTAGTGAGAATTTTCATATTGTATGTGATATGTGATATGTGGTATGTGAAGTGGTTTTGTCGTGATAATTGGATGCAAGACAGAAGATGAGATTGCAGGCAAAAGTGGTTGCGCAAGGGTGAAGAGTTGACGTAGGTCGCGCGATGCGCGGTGATTTTATAAAAGATATGCGTGCTTGCGGGCCGCTACGGACGGCGGCACCAATACTCAATGGTGACGTCGCACGGCGTCCCGAGCTACGACCAGAGTCGGCGGCATCCGGGGCTGACACAACAAAAATTCTCGAACGAGGTCACCCCATGGCCCAATCACTCAGCCAGCTGTATACACAGTCAGCAACTAGGCGCTCTGTAGCATGCGACATGCTTTCGGCACCGTCTCGCCGGCGCGCCGCACGAGATTCGGTGGCTCGGTCCAATCTCGAAGTGCCGCTTCGGCTTTTCCTTAGCCATGCCGCATGCCGCATGCCTATGTATTTTACAAATTTAGACGCACTCGGCGTCTCGCAGAATCTTCGTCTTGCTCGGCGATACCATGAGCTTTTGAAAATTACTTTCGTGGATTTCTCGTGCTCTGGGAGAGTGCTGGCACTTGTACATTTCAGTGTTTGGCGATGGCTTGCCGCTAACCGAGGTCAACCCGACGCGGCCCCGAATCTCTGCCAGAGGATCGAACCATCTCCGAGTTTTGTGGAGATCCGTGGACACGCTTTCTTTCACTGTTTATACCCGTGCTACTAGACATGCATCACGTTCGGGGCCTCCCAGATGTGCCCGGAGCGTGCGCCAGCATATATCGTAACTATGATGACATAAGTCAGGATGGCTCTGATTCTGAATAAAATATCTACATCCTTTTTCTGAGAACAACCGTAACCATATCAGGGACCACCAGAGGTCTTCATCTTAGTTCACCCTCGTTACCTCTCTGCTATGCTAAGACTCCCAACTAGTTTATTCTGGCGGAGACATACTGCGATAAACAAGAGAGACTATGATGAAGGTAACCATGATTCCATGAAACGATGTTACACCAACAGCCGACTGTAGGAAATACACCATTTTTCATCGTATCCCAACGGCTTTCGAACAAACTTTTCGACATGGAGCATATTTGGGCCATATCCATGCTACTTCTTTTTCCGAGATCGAGAACGACGACGTTCAAGGCTACTTGCAATACCCAAACGGATAGTATGCCAGTCCATTCGGGGTAAGTATCGGGTAACAGGTGCAGAACTGAAGTACATAATCATAGCTGGTGATGGGGCTTAACCATCCAAGTAAGCCCTAGCGAAAACCGTAGCCCCCACGCTGGACGTTGGTGTAGCTGCGCGTGACAAGACCGCCGGGTGGACCGGGGCGAGTAGCAAGAGCTGGATTGCAGCAAAGCATGGCGACACGGGAACCATATTTGGAACCACGAAGCGAGACCATGTGCTTGCGGATGTGTGAAGCCACAAGCTCACGGTGATGAGCGCTGCTGCTGGTGAGAATATACTGAATCAAGTAGTTGCCGAACTGATCACCAGCGACTGTTTACCAACGTTAGCAACAAGATCACCTTGACAGTTTCAGTGTTCTAGACTCACTATCAATCAAAGGCATGCGTGGACGATCTGGGCGACCTTCACAGACCCTCTCGAGGTATCGGTCGAGGAACTCATTGCCTCCGATCTTCAAGCACTTCTCGATAACCTTGGACGCATATTGATCGACGCTGTAGTCTGTTGCGAAACGAAGGATGTGGTCGATGGCTCGGCTGCGGTCAGCGGGGGCACCATGCTCACAAATGTGCTGGATGCACCAGTTGCCGAACTGGCCATGGGAGATAACATCAATACTAGCCAAGACCTCGTTGATACAGGGGCGCTAAGTAATGGTCAGTCAAGTGTGAATACTTATAGCCAACAGATACGTACCTTATCTTCCTCAAGACAGTTCTCGAATATGTTCTGGACGACGAGGCTGCCAGTCTCGCCCAAGGCGACCTCGTGCCACATGCCTCGAAGCGCCTCGTTTACATAGCGCATAATTTGGGGTGGGGAATCACTCCAACGGAGCTCAAAGAGCTTCTGCCAGACATGGCAGGCATATCGGTGGATGACTGTCTCAGGGATGCGCCGCAAGAGCTCATGTACCATTGTGGCCTTGTATTCCTCAGGAACACAATCGAAAGCCTTCTGCACAACATGACAGCCGAAGGGATCCATACTCAATGTAAGAGTATTGCCACGGATTGCACCAGCGATAGCAATGATCTGGAGAGGAGTTGTCAGTTAAAGTTCTCAAAAACCAGATACAACGACTTGCCTGTTCGGAAGTTCCATGCTCGAAGCATCGCTGGACAAGGAAGTTGCCAAATCGGTTTACCATTAATGGATACGCCTGGGCAATAATCGACTCGACAATGTCGTATTTCTGATCAGCGGTACCAACTTTGAGCTTTTGCTGCAGGAATATGGACGCCTGTTGGTCATTGTTGCAAATGATCTTGTCGACAATGTACTTCCAGTTGCAGCTCATGTTGCGATCAAGCATGCGGCGATAGTTCATGGGCTCCACAGGTGCTACGTATTGGACACCATTGCCGGTCTCCGATGATGGCTGCGTCGTTAGCTGAAGCTTGTGGAATGGCGATAACACACTCACCTGAGAGTTCCAAGGCGATGGACCCATAGATGCGCTAACATTGAACTCAGATGCTTCCGGTGACAACCTAGTGCCCATTGGGCCGATAGGTGCAGGCTGATAAGTCGTATACATTTGAGGAGCCATATATTGGTTGTATACTGGAGGCTCGAAGGCGGATCCAGGACGACTTGGTGGATTACTGCCGCCGCGGAAGCTCTGGTCAAGCGGGAAGTGGGTTGGCTCATTCAAGTAGTTGTTTCGACCACGATAACTCTGCTGGACGATAGGTGGGCGTACAGATGGCTGTGCTCCCAAGAAGCCTTGCTGGGTACCGACACCGTAGAAAGGGCGATTGTCATTGCCCCAGGAATATCCTGCTCGAGTGGTTGCATTGAATTTGTTCTGAAGCTGTGTGAGTGTCTGTTCGGTTACTTCCTCCATGTAAGGGGAGTCGACCTCTGAAGATTGACCAAGGTGCTCGACAGTAGACTTGGCAACATTGGTGCTATGAAGCTCCTGGTTCATGCGAGCGACCTCGTTGCGTGCATCCCTCAGCTCTGTCCTGAGTTTCAACATCTCGGCGGCGTCGACGAGAACGACTGAATCTGTCTCAGTGTTGGGCGTGCTTCTAGCGAACTCGTCTGTAGCCGGGGTGATCGGCACGGAACCGTTGGAAGAGTCGTACTGGTCCCGGGGGGAGGACCGCTCATTGAGTCGCTGAAGAAGAGAGTCGACAACGGAAGTATCATCAGACTCGACCTTGAGCTTCTAGCATGGTTAGCAGCCGTTATCGGCGACAAAAGCTTTATAGTTTCCCGACTGACCTTGAAAGCGTCCACGCTTGGTTGCATCAGGATTTGATTGCCCTGGGCGGAAGAGGGACCCAAAGGACGCTTCAAACCCTGCATATTGGTGGTCAACGACAGGTTGTCAAACCAATGGCACAAGTTTGGGTGGATGCGAGTGCCTACCGCCCCGAAGCCTAGTACCTCTGGCGATGTATCTAGCCTAAGGTCGGCACCGGGGACGGGAAACCTTGCGACGGTCTTCCGAGGAGTGGGAGAGCCGTCCGATGTAAGATTGAAGCTCATGTTGTCGGCTATCTGTTAGATGGGAGAGATCCGAGAAATTGAGGCTTGAGAATCGAGATAAGTGGCCAAAGTAGATACAGGAACCGAGCTGCAGAATGAAGGAGTTGGACAGATCAAATGGCAGGTTATATCAACACACGAGCTGCGCTATTTGGCGTCGCTTGCGGTAGTGGCGACGGTAAGCAATATGCAAGGACCGCCGAGTTTGACGGTGCGGGTTGGAGAAGGAGGAGAAGGTTGGAGGAGTTGGCAGATGTTGTAGTTGCAGAACGGGCAGGAGCAACTACGGCAGTCACGTCACCTACGCGAGAGTTGGCTTCACCTAAGGACGCGTCGCGAGAAACAACGCAAGAGTCAACTTCCTCGCACAAGTGAATGAAAGCGTAGGAGAACGGCTGCGCTGCCCGAGAATTGTGGCAAGAGCTTCTCACTTCGAATCTGCTTCACCTATGCTATGCAGCTTCAGGACTAGCATATGCTTCGAAATGCTACTTGAAAGCTAACAACATGGGAATACCACTGCTACAAATTTGGTTAGTTCCTGTCTTATTGCAGTACAGTGATACGAGTTCTTGTCATAGAAGTAGTCACTTCCTGGACGCTCGATTTGGGCATAATACAAGAAGACTGTCGCAGATTTCGATAAATGATGCTAATTCATCAGTCCAGATTCTACCACTATACAATAGGCAGAGAACGAGCGTTGGTGAGGCATTTGAGCAATATGTAAAAGTGCCCAAGAATCCTCAAGACAGAACTGATGATGGTGTCACCTTCCACTCATGATCCAAGAACCCCATCGCCAACGCTCCGTCAACGCCCTTCACCTTTGCTTTCTCGCCTAAAATGACAAAGTCTGGTTGACCAACACCTGTAACCATCGGAACCAATCGTGTAGCCCTTGCTAGCGCGTCCTCATCGCTGCCCCAAATGACAAGCTCCAACTGCTCGCCCTTTAGTGGACTAAGAAACGCAGCGCCTACTGATGTCCCATCTTTTCCATACACCCGAAGATTTCCCCGACTATCCCGTACGGCGATACTTGATGAAGATGGCTGTAGCGGGAAGTCTGAATGAAGACTAGCTGGGGTGTTACCTTGGAGGATCAAAGTGATCACGTTCCCGGAACCTTCAATTGCATCATCCCAAGAGCTGGAAGGAATGATGTTAGTGTCGGCTTGGAAGTACTGGTGTAGGTTGCGTGAGACCTGGAGGGCAAGGCGGGTAGAGACTTCAGAGCCTTGGTGTCTAATAATGAAAGGTCCCCGAGTGCGGAGAATAGCGGTCATGGAGCCAAGCTGTCGGCCATATCGTGTTGGCAATCCTCCAGCAGAGTGGCCTTGCGTTCTGATACTCCAAGCACCGTTGCTCTGGGAGACAGTAGTTGGGGTCGAAACGTCATCAAGAAATAAATCAGAACCATCCATGGTAACCGTTTGACCCTTCCATATGCTAGGATCGAAATCAATGCTTAGCACGTTCGATGTTGTGATTTGGTGTCCTTGTACCTGGACCCGCCCATATTGCCCTGGATCTTCTAGGTGTAAGACCTTAATACCACTTTTGGAACCCATATCGCCTGGATCACCCACAACAATCTCAAAATCTTCCAGCTTTCTTGGCACCTTCTCGTTGTTATTAGTTTGCTTGTAATAAAAATCAACCAACTGAGGCGTTGTCATAACCGTGTCCCACCAATGATTCTGACCGGGAACCTCATTGTAGCTAGAATTAGTACCTGAAAGGAAAAGTTGCTGGGCGAGGAGGCGGGAGTTGTATGCGGGGACATTGTCGTCTATTTCACCGTGCTGTTGCTGTATTGGGATGCCGTGAGAATTAGGCATGAGCATCTCATGGCGATAACTGTTCAGTGACCCACTGATGATGGCCGTTCGTCTGGGGTCCGCGGGCTGCCAAAGTTCAAATGGGACGTACTCTTGAACGGTCAGAGATAAATACAATATTGGAGTCACATACTTTGAATGGAAGCATATCCAGAGACTGGCGCTGCAGCAAGTAGTTTGTCGGGTCGATGAGTGAGTGCATACCATGTGCCCTGTCCACCGTTTGAGTGTCCAGACACGATCCATCGGTTAACATCGACGCCTGGACCTTGCCAACCAACATGCTTGATCCAGCTTGGGATACTGTTGATTGCCGCTTCGACATCCGCAAAGCCCCAGTTGTCTGATTTATATCAACATGTTTGTCTACTGACCGTCAAGAGAACTCACGCCAGTCATCTCCGGACCACGGTGTTACACCAGTTGGGAACAAGACGAAAGCACAAAGATCCGAAACGGGATCAAGAGCATGTGCTACTATGCCATTATCGGCCTCTAATCCTGCACCATGTAAATTCAAGAGTACAGGCAGGCTGGAATTATGATTAGCTTTACAAGACGCGTTCTTGGCAGGAGGTCGGAGCATAGCATATGACACCATGCCACCCGGATGTTGAAAGGTGATCTTGTGTGGTTGATAGATGGATGTCTTGAGGAGATCCTGAGTAACTTCTAGTGTTTGTGTCCTGCCGCCATTGAGGCGTCTGTAAGTGACTACGTATTGCAACGAAGAAACATTATGTGAAGGCAATGAAGCATTAAAAGCTATAGGTCTTGTCTGGCCAGCGGCTAGTATTGTGCTAGATGCATTGTTGCTGCTTGAAGCGCTTGCCTGCTTATCTGTCAGCACTCGCGAATCCTGCGCGAGAACCATTTGAGAATCCAGCTCCTGTAAGAGAATAGGAGGTCCCACATTAGAATTTCGAATGTCCATAATTTCTACATCATCTTCGCCACTATTGCGAAGAAACACGCTGGCCCACGGAGATGCCAGCTGGCCATCGACAACATCCGAGATAAGTATTCCAGGTTTTGCCAGCTCTACAGTGCCTAAAGCTTGTTCAGCATGCAATAGGACGTCAATGGTCGGTGCAAGGATGCCACCGAAAGCGCGCACATCCCGGACCAGACGAATATCGATCCGATGTGTACCTGGAGAAAGGTGCAGTACTGGAGGCGCTTTTCGATAGGTATAGAAGTCGCCTCCAAAATAATGGGTGTCGTCAACCCAGAATTCGAGAATGGCGTCAGTATACAAAATGAGGTGTTGAGTACTATTCCCTTGCACAGTAAGTTCTCCGCGTGCCCATGCTTGATATTGGACAGCAGCCCAGCCGTAGACGACTTTTAGGAAGGCCCAGTCTACGTTGGAATACCCAACGCTCAAAGTCGCGTTTGCAGACGTACTTGATGCAAACGTCTGCGTTGCTTCCGTTACATTCCATTTAGCTGTTCCGTTGGTGGGTAGAGAACTCCGAAACTGAGCATCAGGATCATACTTAAGGGCGTGGAAACCCCCTACTTTCTCGAGAGGGTCGGCACCCCACGTAGCCTCTATGGAGGGGTCAGCCTCGTATCTACGGCGCTACTCTCAGCGCTGAGCGCTCGATGACTGCATGCCTCTTGTTCCAATTTGAAATGGCCCCAATATTTGCCACGAATTGCTGAACGAGATTGGGGCTTCCCGCTCTCGAGAGACCAAAGGAGCCATGACGTGTCCCGCATCGCAAAGAACACCCGAAAGCCACAGACCCCACAGCGTGAAGAGAAAGGAGGCAGTAAACATTGGTGAAGCTTGACGCTATCACAGCATGCGGAATGCGATGAGATGGTGGCGCACGTGGGGCAGGTTGTGGTTGGATCAAACACGGCGCGGTCGCTAGTGCTGCATCTCGGCGTGAATTGCCCCTGTCTCCGTCTAATTTCAGAACCCCAGCTGCAAGCGGATGCGGACCGTCGTTGTCAGTATCAATCAGCCGCAGAAACCGGCGCCGCGCTCAACTTCTCTTGCTCCACCACCACGACAGCTGCTCGCGTGTTGCACGCTTCGCCACCGCCTGTGTGTGCGACCTTTGTGTTCCATAGGGGACCAAGGCCAGATCAACACCAAACTGCATCTTTATTCCTATGGCTGGCCGCGCAACCCTGCCATAAACCCTCGAACCATTTAGTGCAGCGATTATGGCTTCCGACTCGCTCGATGACACGAATCCAAATGTTACGTACAAGTTTCCGCCGTTCCAGCCCGATCTGCTGCCTACACACGAAGAGGAACCATTCGGCTTGAGCTCCTCGCGGACCTCAAGCCCCATTGGCAACGGCCAACCGCATGGGGGTGCGCAAGCATCCGACCGATGGCAGCCGCGCAAGGAACAAAGAGTCGGGTACACAAATGGCTCAGCGCATGGTTCTACTACAAGACACGGGAGACAGAAGAGTTTGAGCGAGGCTTTTAGGACCATACGGACGCGCAAAGCGAGCGTCAGTCAGAATGCGCATGAAATCGCGGATGCGCTCAAAGCACCCGTGTCGCCTAGACTTATTGTATGTGGCTGATATATCTGAAGGGGTGGTTGCTAACAAGAGAAGATGCTTTGCGGCATTTGGTATATGACGTCTATCTTCTCGAACACATCCTCGAAAGCCATTCTTACGGCCCTCCCGAAACCTGTGACCCTCACAGTCGTACAATTCGCATTCGTCTCAGGATGGTGTTTGTTCCTTGCAGCACTGGCTAGGAAGTATCCACGCATGAAACAGACGATGCCGTTCCTCAAATACGGAATCCGCCCGCCAACGAAAGAACTCATCATGACCACTCTACCTCTCGCATTCTTTCAAATTGGAGGTCATGTCCTTAGCTCTGATGCTACTAGGCGGATACCGGTATCTTTGGTGCATACTATTAAAGGACTATCGCCTCTGTTGACTGTGCTTGCATACCGTATCTTTTTTGGGATTCAGTATTCGGTACCTACATATCTAAGTCTGGTCCCTCTTACGTCAGGTGTAGTTATGGCTTGCTCCGCAGACTTCAACGCCAATTTCATGGGTCTGATTATGGCATTTGCCAGCGCTATTCTTTTCGTTACGCAGAACATTGTTTCAAAAAAGATTTTCAATGAAGCAGCGGCTGCTGAGAAGGAAGGGCTCCCTCCATCGCGGTTTAGCAAGCCAGACAAACTCAACTTATTATGTTACTCGTCTGGTCTAGCACTCATCTTAACATTGCCGCTATGGTTATGGTCTGAGGGCTTTACGCTTTTAGGCGATTTCCTTCATGATGCTTCTATCGACCTAGCAGAGCATCCTGATGCCTTTGATCATGGACGTCTGTTACTGGAGTTCCTCTTCAATGGAACATTTCACTTTGGGCAGAATATTGTTGCTTTCGTCCTGTTGTCCATGATTTCGCCGGTAACGTACTCGGTTGCCAGTCTCATCAAGCGTGTATTCGTTATTGTGTTTGCGATCATTTGGTTTGGAAAGCCCATGACCAAGATACAGGCGTTTGGATTTTTCCTTACTTTCCTCGGGCTGTACTTGTATGACCGTACATCCGACGCGGCAAAGAAGGACAAGCAGGCTCGGGCGTTACAGTCTAAGGCGCATGGGACCCTCTTACCCCTTACCACGGACAAGCTATCCCGGGCACCGTTCACAGCTAGTCCTGCCTCCATGTCTGCCGGCACCGGGGCATACCCACTAGCCAGCGCTTCCATAGAATCCCGGGACGAGAAGAGGAACGACGACGGGCCAGGCCGCCCCAACGGGTATACTCAGGCCAGCTGGTTGCCGCCAGGCACAAAGCAGGAGGAGACATGGCGGTCCAATGGGATACAGGGTAAGTCTGGTGCAGGCGCTTCGTTTGGATGACGACTTGGCGTTTTTGTTGTAGCCTTCACAAGTATTCATATTCTTGCATTCTAGACGAGGGGGACGTGGTGATGACATCAAGACACTTAGACGCATTGGATAGGCGCCCTGGACACATGTTTGCTATCTATACTATACCCACAATCACATTTGGTCCGGTGCAGCCAGTTGGCGATTTCCAAGTGCCCCATTCACATGTGGATGGGAGTGGAGAAGTGTAACGGCAGCCAAGGCTAGGTGCACTGACGGGATGCTGCACGATTGCGACAGAGGTGCAGCACGTTGGCTGTTGAGCACAGAGCGAGGCCATGTGTCTTGATCCTATACAAAGCGTGATGCGCATAGTCCGTCATGAGCGCGGCAACATCGCGCCTGCACGGCTAAGCGAGGGGGGCGAGCGAATGGAAACCACGGCCACCCGTGTCCCACCGCCGCCCTCTACCGCGCCAGGTGACGTCCGGCCAATCCCCCCAAACCAGCCCCCTAGCACCTAACAGCAATTATTCCTTAGTCGGCATCGTGACATCGTGACCAGAGTGGCTTCCTGGCAACCATGGCCGACACTCTTCAGGTCAACGGCAATGGCCGTCCCAGCAACGTCAAACACCCCTCGGCACCCTCCCTAATGATGAACTCGCACTTCGCCTCGGTCGGCGAGAACGCCTCCAAGGAGGACTATGAGCATGGCATTCAGGTCATCGACGAGGCCAAAGTCTTCAAGTGCGTCTCCATACTTCTCCTGAGCGCCACGGGGCATCTGCTAATCAGGCGCATCTTAGTGAGCACCTCGGCACCTACCTTTCTATCGAGAGGGTGATCCCCGCTGGCTTCAACTACCATATAATATCTGTTTTCGGCTCACAGTCCACCGGCAAGTCGACCCTCCTCAACTACCTCTTCGGCACGCATTTTGGTGTCATGTCAGAGCAGGAGCGGCGGCAAACCACCAAAGGAATATGGATGAGCAAGAATAAGCGTGAAGATAGTGCGCGTGGTATGGCGGAGAATATTCTGGTCATGGACGTCGAAGGCACAGACGGCCGCGAGCGCGGAGAAGACCAGGACTTCGAACGCAAGAGTGCCCTATTCGCCCTGGCAACGAGCGAGGTGCTCATCGTCAACATCTGGGAGCACCAAGTCGGTTTATACCAGGGCGCAAACATGGGTCTGCTCAAGACGGTGTTCGAGGTCAACCTTCAGCTCTTTGTCAAGGACAGCAAGTGAGTCTTTTTCGTGTATTCTCTGAACTAGCTAACATAGCGCAGAACCATCCCTCGTTCGCTCCTCTTCTTTGTTATCCGTGACCACCTTGGAACCACTCCACTCAGTAATCTCCAGAACACATTGATACAAGACTTGAATAAGCTTTGGTCAACAATATCCAAACCGAAGGGCCTCGAACAATCGCGGATAGAAGATTACTTTGACTTCGCTTTTGTTGCACTGCCGCACAAGATTCTGCAACCGGAGAAGTTCGAACAAGAAGTGGAAAAGCTAAGCACACGTTTCAAGGAAGGCTACAACGATCCCAAGAAGAGTGGTCTGCTCGACGAGGCCTCTCTCCCTGTCTTCCTGCCCCAATACCATCGGAGAATCCCTGCAGATGGGTTTGCTGTATATGCGGAAGGTGTTTGGGATCAGATCGTGAACAACAAGGATCTGGACCTACCAACACAACAAGAGCTACTTGCTCAGTTCCGATGTGACGAAATCTCGCGGGAAGTGTTGGTTGCCTTCGACGAGAAAATCATCCCGCTCGAAGACAAGCAGGCGAACGATGTACGAGTGGGCAAACCCTCCGTCATTCCTGATCTTGGGCCAACAATGAATGCTGCACGGTCGCAAATCCTCAAGGACTTTGAAACAAATGCTAGCCGGTATCACAAAGGCGTTTACACCCGAAAGAGGGCAGAGTTAGAAAGCAAAGTTGACACACGACTTAAAGCTCTTTTCCAGAAGCAACTTACTGCAGCCCACAAGTCTGGCGTCGAGACCTTCAGCAACGCCGTCAGTGGAGCCGTCAAGAGTGGCCAGAAGAAAGGTGCAAGCTATGACTTCGCCCAGATAGTCGAGAGCGAAAAGAAGACGGCATTGGAGAAGTTTGAAATTGAGGCACAGGCTATTTTGGTCGAAGGTGCGGCTTGGAGCAGCTACAAGCAGGAGATGAACCTGTATAAGAAAGAGTTGGATGAGGTCTCTTCACGTCTGCGCAGGGAGGAAATGCGTCGCCTAGCTACGCGTGTTGAGCGGTGGGTACGCTCGCGTCTGGACGAGTCTGTTGGACTAGAATTCAACAAGCTTGGCAGTGGTCGAGGTGGATCTGGGGCTCCTGAACACGGAGAGCGTCCTCCATCCGAAAAGGATCTTTGGGATCGTGTCTGGAACATTTTCACCGACACTGTGGAAGGAGCCGAAAAGCGCTTTACCGACCGGGCACGGAGCTTTGACGCCAGCCCTGAAGAAGTTGAAGTTGGCTTGTGGAGGCTGCGCCGCAAGTCCTGGGGTGTTCTTCGCGCAAAGATTGATGAAGAGGTCATGGAAGGCAATATCCTACTAAAACTCAGAGAAAACTTTGAAGACAAGTTCCGCTACGATGACGAAGGTGTTCCTCGGATATGGCGACCTACTGACGACATCGAAGGTCTTTACACCAAGGCTCGTGAATCAACAATTACCCTCATCCCTCTCTTATCACGATTTAAGCTCTCGAAGACTTCCGCACCTCCTCCACTAGACGCCTGGATTGGCGAGCCTCCTGCCTCTGTAGCACCCGCGGATGAAGAAGATCTTGCACCAATCGGAGGCGTGGATGAGGATGAGGGCAAGAGCCTCGAAGAGGAAATGACTGTTCTCAGTGACACGAAACAAGCGGATTTGCTCGTCCGCTTCAAGAAGACTGCCGATGGTGTTTACGTGGAAGCCAAGCGAAGCGCGATTGGCGGCATGACACAAATACCACTTTACCTCTATGGTCTGCTACTCTTATTGGGTTGGAATGAGATTGTCGCTGGTAAGGCTTGTTTCCTCCCATATCTCAACGTAAATGCTGATTGAAACAATAGTCTTGCGTAACCCCATTTACTTCCTGTTCCTCATACTCCTGGCCGTTGGCGCCTATGTTACCTACACACTCAACCTCTGGGGTCCTATGGCACGCATGGCCAATGCCGCCTCTGCCCAGGCACTTGAAGTTGGCAAGGAGCGGCTTCGCGAATTCCTGGAATCATCAGAATCCGGACGTCAGGCCATGGCCATGTCTGGCCAGCAGGGCGGCCGGGGGCGAGATCAAGAGAACATTAAAATGGACCGACTGAACGGTGACGGTAAGAAGCGAAGCGATGACGTCGACGACCTTGATGATATCTGATGCCGTTGTGTGCTTGCACGAGTTGAACCAAAAGGCTTTGGCGGGGAACTTACTCAGTCTGACAATGGCACCGTTGTACTTGAGATTATTGAATAGGATAAATGTCCCGGTTCGAAAATATGCAATCCCTAGAGGCTTAGACGAGAGGCGTCATTGGTTACGAGACACGTAATACAATGGATTTATCTCTTAATTTGAGGCGTTTTTTGGATTTATAGCATCCCCATTTCAGTTGTTGACTTGAGTCAGTGTATTATAATGCCGAAGCCTAGGCGACACAAACCCGGATACCCATTGTTGTACCCGTTGAACGCCGTAGGTACTACGTTTAACGTATCTGACGAGCATCCTTCAAAGTAGCCAAATTCTTAATAACATGCTCCTAACTAAGAAGCATTAATCATTTAATTGAGAAATAAGTAAACATCTTCATAATTACTAGGCTGTCCTAAGGAAATTATGTACCATTCGCAATTCTCTGTTCTAACAGGTTCCAATATTGAGAGATTCATCCATATAGCTATCAGATGAGAAAAGTGATCGAGAATTAACAAGACAGAAAGGTTCTTAAAGCAACCTTTCCACGCTCGCTAAGACGCCAACTCAAGAAGTTAACCAAGAAAGTTCATGACCTCGTAACCAATACCTTCGTTAATCCAGCATACTGCCTTTCCATTGAACTTACTTCAAATCCTTATTCTTCAGGTCCCTCGCACATCATTCCCAGCCACACCAGCCCATTTCAACCCATCTAACCTTCATGCATACCCTTTTTCACGAAGCCTAACCCCCAGAATACGGCACTCCCTAACCCTGCCCCCAACGCCGGCCCCACCCAGTAAATCCAGTGATACCCTACAAACCCCTCGACTACCGCAGGCCCAAAGCTCCTCGCAGGGTTCAAGCTCCCACCGGTCCAATAAACGCCACAGATCTCGCACACGAAAAGAGTGAGGCCAACGACTAGGGGCTTACCAGTCCCGTTCGGCACCATGAGCACCGTGAGCACAAGCTGTGCAGTGAGAAACATCTCCAAAAACAGACCTCGGGAGACAGACATGGCGGGCACGAGCGTAGTCGCCGTGAGCAGCTTGCCGGGGAGGAGGGCATCCGCGACATAGGCGGCGCAGATGCCGGCGACGAGCTGGGTAAGGGTAGCATGGAGGGCGCGGAGGGGCTTGATCGTACGGACGAAGAGAAGCGCGAGGGTCACCTAGAAGCGGGGGTGTTACCATACGTGTGCCTTCTTCCTTTCCTTTTCCTTGCTTCCCCTGATTCTCGTATTGTGCTACAGAACTTCTGGAATGTGGTACAGGGATTGGAGGACTGTCGTCGTACAGAACGGGTCGACGTAGCTGTGATGCCGCTTTCTCCGAAGCATCTTCGGAGGGGTGACGTATTTTGGGGAGGGATATCAAAGAAGAGGTTTCTTACAGCAGGATTGAACATGGCGCCGCTGAGGGAGGCGAAGATGCTGGCATTGATAGCAAGACCGCCGCCAAAGGCTACGGAGATGTAGAGGAGTTTCGCCGCTGGGCTGCCAAAGGAAGACGATTCTTCTGATGTGATTGCAACTTGAGTGCCGGTGAAGGCCAGGAAAAGGAACATGAATGTCCCGATGAACTCTCCCAGGCATACTCCGACCTCATGACGGAGAGGTCTAGTCCTTTGCTCCGCCATAGGGGCTGTCGAAGCAGTGCCAGAAGCTGGACTGAAAACCGGCAGGACACCGCCCTCGCTCTTGGACATGATGTATTTAAAGAGTATTCAAGAAAAGCGGATAGAAGATCAACGACCACATGCAGTGGGATATATTTCTGCGTTGTTCATCCCATCCACTGACACCATGCCAAACTATATACTGCAATGAGGATATTAGATGAAGTACAAGCCTGAAGCACTAGTGAGATACATCGGAACTATTGACAAATCACAACACCGGCTCTTTTGTTCACCACATTCGGCATCTCCTCCTCGCATGTTCTCCATGCTTGCCGAGGCTAACGCCCATTGTCTCGGACGCTGGAGAAGTCGAAAGTCACAGCCGGTTGCAATGCAACTAGATAACGGCACGTAGAGTATCACTACGAAAGTATGGTAACGCTAATGCGAGTGACTACTTCTGGTTATACGAAGTGAGGCTTGCGTGGTATGTATATGTAGGGAGCTAGAGGAGTCGGGTGAAATATTCCCCGAGGCCGACCGATTGAAGACGCAATCGCGACTCCATAAGCCGTTGTAAGGTCCTCAGATGCCAGTATTCGTAAAATAGTTTTCCAACATGCGAACCTCACTTTTTGCCTTGGCCTCCATGGCCTCCATCTCCTCGGCCGCTCGCTTCCTACTCCACATCCCCGCCACACAGCTCGTAAACCCGTCGACGCTCCCCTCCACCACGCACGCAACACTGCAGTCCTCAGGACCACCCCTGGATGCCTACATCACACGCTCCAACTCTTTCAACTTCAACAATGTATCCACCGGAAGCTATCTGGCCACCATCCACTGCCGAGACTACGCCTTCGAGCCCCTACGCATAGACGTCACGCTCGAAGAGACGATCGAAGGCAGCGGCGAGAAGAAAGAAACGATCCGCGCATGGCAGACATTTATCGGAAACGAGTGGGACAATAGGGGAGAGTCCAGAGGGGAAGGCGGAAACGGACTGGTCATCCAAGTGCAGCCCCGCGTTCAGAAGGAATACTACCAGGAGCGAAGCGGATGTACGTGCATGATGATCTCACACTTCCTGGTATCCTTGAACAGTAGTACTAACTATCCGTCCCAGTCTCCCCGCTATCGTTCCTCAAGAACCCCATGATCCTCATGGCGCTCTTCACCATGGTCCTCGTGTTCGGCATGCCCTACCTCATGGATAATAGTACGTACCCTGCAGCCGTCTATCGACCGTGTGCTGGACTGACGATGTTACAGTGGATCCTGAAACTCGCGCCGAATTCGAAGATATGCAGAAGAAGGGCGCCCTCGGCTCAGGTGGTACTAACACCGCACAGCAAATCCAGAACTTCGACCTTGCGTCCTGGATGGCGGGAAAGACGGAAACCAGTAGCCGCGGTCCGAGTCCAGGGCCCCAGGCGAAGAAGAGGGCTTAACCTGTTTTTTTTCCTGTTTTCATTTGGAATCGAGAACTGGATTTAAGTTTGCTTGAGCACTTTGTCGTCAAAACGAGCTATTGCTATCACTTCGAGATTTAATGTCGTAGTTGGTGACTTCCATGAGACTACAACTCACTCTTCGACAACAGTTGTCGTGCCGTCATAGATTATCTATATATAACGAATCAGATACCCATTGCAACCTTGCATCACTTCTGGTAGGAAATGGAAAGCTACTTAGCATTACCAGGGGGTCTCCAACGCTATCATAAAACGTCGTCTGGTTACATGATAACCAATCCAGGTCATTCATAATATAGGTGCTCATGCTGTTAACGGAAAATGATGCAGAATCGTAACTGGTATTCTTATACACGCTACTTCTTGCATACAAAACACAAAAGGAACATGAACCTCGCAGGAGCCTATATACACTTGATTCCTCTTTCGCCACTTCACACTAAGAAATACAAACTCTTCAAGCTGCCTACGAATGTCCTCAAGAGCCGTACGCAACCTGAGGGTGGGGCTCACCCGGCGCCATGAAGTTTGTCTGAGGGTTCTTCTGTGCTTTTGCTGCTGAGCAACGGGCCATTGTCGGCGAACTGGTAGTAGTTAGTGTTGTTGCATAGATCAAACGAGCTAGACAACTTACTTTCTTGAAATGGAATCCGTGAAGAAAAAGTTCTCAATTGGGTTCCTGAGGGGCTCTCCTGTCGAGCTCGAACCCTTGTTCTGATCCACCAATTGCACCTTGCTCAAACTAGGCAATGATACTGGCTCAACGACATCATACCTCCGCAAAGCAGGAGAGATCTCTTCCATACGGTCCCTCAGGGCCTCAGCGTCATCGTACGGTAACTCGGCATCGAGGTATTCTGATGCTGCGCGGATGATCTTCCAGTCTTCTCTCGAAGCACCGGGCAGACCAACGGCGTTACGGCTCATCTGCACGCGGCCTTCGGTGTTAACATAAGTCACTGACTTCTCAGTGTAAGCGGCTCCTGGAAGGACAATATCTGCTAGCTGTGCGCCCCGGTCACCGTGGTGACCTTGGTACACGATGAAGGCATCCTTCGGCAGCTCGGCCTCGTTAACTTCATCGGCACCAAGTAGCCAAATGAATTTGGGGGTGGTGTTGGCGACTTCGGGTGAAGGAACAGTGAAACCGACATCAAAAGCGCCCGTCCGCGAAGCGGTTCGCTGGAGAACATTGTAGCCATTCCACTCAGGGGTCTGGAAGTTGGCCTTGCTCTTCTCTACAAACGCACCGACTTGCTCGTAGATAGACTTAGCATCTGGGTGTTCTGTGACACCACTGCCAATAATGATCATTGGCTTCTTGGCTGATTGTAGCACCTTGCCAAATTCTCCAGAGAATGCACTCTTCAGATCATTTGCTGAAGACCCCAGCTTCTCGTATTCAAACGTGCTCTCGAAGTCTTCACCAATAAGACCAATGGACAGATCAGACCTTAGCCATTGTTTCCTAATGCGGGCATTGAGCACAGCAGCTTCGTATCGTGGGTTGGTACCGATGAGTAGAATGGCATCGGCCTCCTCTACTCCGTAAATCTTGGAGTTGAAGGAATAGTTGGATCGAAGGTCAATACCATGGGCGATGGGCTCGCTACCACCAGGTTGGTCAAGTGCAAGGTTGTCAGAACCGAGCTGGTTAGCCAAATCCTTCATAGCCACCAAGGTCTCAGTTTCAACGAGATGGCCGGCAATAGCTTTGAACTCGTTGCCCTTGGGTGCTATCCTTTTGTATGCGTTGCCGATTTCCACGAGAGCTTGCTCCCACGATGCAGGTTGAAACTGGTCCTCGATACGGATGAGCGGGTTCACCAATCGCTGTGTGCTCAGAGCATCACAGGCAAAACGGGTCTTGTCGTTAATCCATTCCTCGTTGATATCGTCGTTCAGGCGGGGAATGACGCGCATGACCTGCATACCACGAGCGTCCACGCGGATGTTCGAACCCAGACCATCGAGTACATCCACAGTCTCAGTGTGATACAATTCCCATGGACGAGCCTTGAAAGCATATGGCTTGGATGTGAGAGCACCGACAGGGCAGAGATCGATAACGTTTCCAGACATTTCAGAGTCGAGCGCAGTCTCCAGGTAGGTACCAATCTGGAGGTCGTTACCACGACCAGTCGAGCCCATCTCGGGGGCACCCGCAACGTCGTTGGAAAATCGGACGCATCGCGTGCAGTGAATGCAGCGATTCATTGAGGTCTACTATCGTTAAATCGAGTTCAACGGTGATAAATGCGCATATCCCACCTTGATTAGAGGACCAATGTTCTTATCCTCAACGGCACGCTTGCCTCCAATCTCGTGGAAACGTCCTCGGTCCGCTCCGTAGCGCATCGACTGATCCTGCAAATCACACTCACCACCCTGATCACAGATGGGGCAGTCCAGGGGATGGTTGGCAAGCAAGAACTCCATGACACCCTCACGGGCCTTGTGAACGAGGGGCGAGTCGGTCTTGACCACCATGCCTGGCTGTACCGGCCATGCACAAGAAGCCACAGGTTTCGGAGCCCGCTCCACCTCGACCAAACACATACGACAGTTTCCGGCAATCATCAATTTCTCATGGTAGCAGTATCGGGGGACGGTAACGCCGGCTTTCTCGCACGCCTGAATGAGGGCCGAACCGGCTGGCGGGTGTGTTAGAATCGCGTGCAAAGGCTTCAATGGGCCGCGAGCACCGGCGTACCTTCAATTGAAACCTTCTTTCCATCTGTGGAGCTTGTTAGCAGATGTTGCCGCTCTCGCCGAGGAGTGCCACCTACCGACGGTGATCTCTACCTCTGCCGGCCGACGGGCAGAGACAGCAAAGGTCCGGCTGCCATTGTAGCCTGCCTTGGCCGCAGGCCGCTTGAGCGAGCGGATCAACTGTTGCCGCAGCATCGTGTGGCGAGAGCAATGGGCGATGGGAGGAGCTTGACCGAGCTCTTGACGACGATGGATTGAAGTTCGAGTGCCAAGCCGCAGCGAATCATCAGCAGATCCGTGATTGGTCAGCCCGCTGCCGTACAAAAAGCTTTCAACCCGTCCACCACCTTTTCTCCTCCAACTCATTTCTGGGCAGTAATTATTGTGGGATGCTTGGGCGTGCCGTCCGTAAGGTCGGCGTGTGCTCTCTCCAAGTCTTCCTCTGCATTCTTCCCTAGAGCGCGACTTACCGTGCGCCGTAGCTGGAGCAGATGAGGATTTCTGATGATATCTTGTTCCTTACCAACGCCGCTACATTCCCATGCCGTGAGCCATTCTTTGCATCCGATGTGAGATTGGGTGTTTCTCACATGCTTAAGCAATGTGATTCGGTGCTTTCTCTCAATGTTCGCTGTCTGGTGAACTACTTGTTAATTTTGCTTCCATGTGTACAGCCTCAACCAGGCAACGCACACATCCAACCACGATATCGCCAATGTGTAGAAGCCATCAAAGCTGCTTACTCATGACTCCCAACCATGTGCGTGCAACCAGGTAAAATGGTACGCGCAAGACCGTCATCTCATGCGAATGGCATAGCTCCACTGGCTGAGCTTGCTCTTCCCCCGCATCGCCAGACAAGGATGCTCGCCTGGGCATGAAAACATAACCACTTCAACTCGTAATCATATGCACCAACACGTTATATGTTATATGTCAAGATTGCTTTCAAAATTCAAGGATTATTTCATCTATTGAAAGACATGCCAGGCACGTCCCTACGTCTGTTTTCACTTGCAAACCTGCTTCAAGCCGCAACGTAGGGTGTACTACTCTATCCACACAATAGCCGGCGACTCCGACCTAAAGACGAAGATCGAATACCGGGGTGGGCCATCAAAACCGAAACTCCTTCCTCAATGCAGTACGGACATTCGTAACAGCCCGTGTATACGCTCTACCCAGTTCGTAGTCTTGTATCGTAAATCTACTCGCTGTCGCTGTCGGCGCCAATCGACATCTTCGCACCCGTTCCAGCGGCCGGAGCCGGAATCTTGACCGGAGTAGTACCAAGACCGTTCCTGTTGCGATAGAAGAAGACACCTTTGCCTTCACCTTGAGCACCCTCGCTGGGCTCCACCCAGTTGCACCAGCGTGCGCAGTAGTACATGGCACGAATGAATCCCAAAGGACCACCCTCGGTATCGGCACGATAATGCTTGCCCATAACCTTCTTGATAGCCTCGGAGGCCTCATCGGCGTTGTAGAAAGGAATTGTAGACACGTAGTGGTGAAGGACGTGGGTCTCAATGATGCCATGCAAAAGGGAACGGCCAATGAATCCAAATTCACGATCGATCGTAGCAGCGGCACCACGAGTATATGTCCAAGTTGCCGCATCGTAATGGGGGAGAGTGGGATCGGTGTGTTGAAGATAAGTGATGGCAACTATTCCTTGTTAGAATCATTTCTGTAATCCTGATAATGATTTTGGAGACTTACCAAGCCAGTGGTTAACCCATAGGTACGGAAGACCGTACCACACAAAAAGATTGCTGAAACCAAAAGTCTTGCCGAGGTAGAAAAGTACACCGAAAGCGATAGCAATACCAACATCGCTGAGAAGGATAAGGTGCTCGTCCTTCTTCTCATACAAAGGACTGGAAGGGTTGAAGTGGTTGACACCGCTGAAGAGGCCGTTCTTCTTTCCTTTGCCCTTGCCCTCGGGTTGGTTCTCATGGTGGTTGTGGCCAGTCACGTTGCTGATCAGGTACATAGGCCAACCGCCAAGCTGCTGAAAGACCGTGTGGATCAAGGTAGCCATGGGAGTTTCCTCAGTCAGCTCGTGAAGCTCGTGCACAAATTTACCAACACGTGAGGCATACTCCTCCCTCGTCTTAGGGATGTGGACCATATCACGAGTCATGTGGCCGGTAGCTTTGTGGTGTTTGCCGTGGGAGATCTTCCAAGAGAAATAAGGGACAAGAAGTGCACTGTGGCAGATGAAGCCCACAGTGTCGTTCAGCACCTTGGAAGGCGAGAAAGACTGGTGACCGCACTCGTGGGCAAGCACCCACAGGCCGGTTCCAAACAGACCTTGCACAAAGGTGTATCCAGCCCACAGAACAGCTCTAGCGACAGTAGAAGGGATGTATTCAGGAGTCACGTAGTTGTTGAAGAGGTAGAAGGTCGCTGCCAGGGAAGCAATGTCGCGTGCCACGTATGCAAGACCACGAGCCCCAGAGCGCTCGAAGCAGTGCTTGGGAATGGCATCGCGGATATCCTTGATGGTGTAGTCGGGAATCTCGAATTCGTTGCCGTACGTATCGAGCAGGGTGCCGCGGGCATTCTTCAGCTCAGCATCGCCAGTCGAACCGAGCGAGGACAGCGACGTGTTCGACGCCGAGCCAGCGGGAGAGTCGAAGGGCGAAACAGATGCAGAATTGGCAGAAGGCACCGAGTCGGTGGTAACGGTCCTCCTCATAACAGGGTTCTGAGGGCGGGCAGTCGTGGCCATTTTGATGGTGAAAGAAAGTAACAATACAGCCAAAGGCGGCTTCTCAAGCAGACAAAGGAGTCAATTGGCAGCCAGGGATAGGTGTGAACGAAGGACTGAGGGGCGGCGTGTGTTGGATAGTTGAAGGGGCTGGTCCGCGTGTTGAGAGAAAAATCCAAGCTGCGGCTTCTCTCAGGACAGTGAGAATGCGGGGAACAGGAACAGAGGGCAAGACGGCAGGCGGGACAGATTATAAGCAGAGCAGCCTGGGCGGTCAAGCTAGAAATTTACTCGCTACAGCGCTGCCAGTCTGGGACCGACCTTTTTGGCGGTAGCGTTGTCGGCGTGGGCGTTCGAGAAGGGTGCCGGCAGGGGTCTCTACGGTCGAGCTAGCCAGGCACCGCAGCAGATTCTCACACGCGGAAAATCTCGCAGTTGGCTGTACGCCGCGCAATTATTGCCACTGCTGTGGGCTGTCTCTTGCACCAGCACCAGCACAGACGCCCGACAGCCGCGCAGGGCGGCCGAGGCTGCACCAGCAGGGACGAACCGGGTCGCCCACCGCTGGCCTTCCCTACTATCTGATGAAGATCCCTCCCGCCGGCTTGGCCTTCGGCTCGCCCAAGCAGACCGCCAGTTTGCGGCCACCATCACGCCTGCGCTGGCCATGCCACTACCACTGCCACTGCCCGGCTCCCATCCCATCCGCTGCGACAGCACCAAGTGCGTGCAACATGCATGGCGTACCCCCTCGGGCGGCCTCGCAGGCAAGGAGCGGCATCGGGGGCTGCGCTGTGGGCAGCTCAATGGCTCGCGAAAGGGCTGAAGATGCAGAAAATTGGGTGGACGGGCATTCCACGCAGGGACTTGGATCGTCGGCGCTAGGTGTTGCGCGCCGGTCGCCACTTCCCATTCGCTGCCACAGCCGAGGACCGGCGCCCACTGCCCTGTTGAGGCCTTGCGGCATCCATCGACTGCTCGCCTCCTCCAGAGCTGCCAGAGCTGTCTGCAGACGGCTGGAGCTTCGCCGCACTGCGAGAAGCCCATGCGTATCGAGATGCATTGCTGTGTATGGCCCTTTTGCCTGGTTTCATCTTTTCCCCACTCTGCACCGAACGGCGAGGGAGGGGCCTCCTTATTACACAGCTGTCTTTCGGGCCCAGCAGCCAGCCACAGACCACAGTCGAAATGCACACCACTCTCGGATGTGTGACGTCCACAGACGACAACATGTGCCCCAGTACCTTCACATGTTGGTGCATATATATACGGCTCAACGCTTCCGCAATGGCGTAATCCCACATGAATTCAGTTGAACTGCATGCTGGACACTTGCTAACCGTGCTAAATCGTTATTTCACAACAGGAGATGGCTCACTCATGTAGTATGCCTTGTGAATACAGACCTGTAGATGACAGCTCCAGTCTAAAAAGCTGCTACGAAAATCGATGTAGTTTTGTAGACCGACTGCACCCAGCTACTAATGACAAAGCTCGGCGCGCTCACCATGTCTAGATCTACAAAGGTTATCAGCCGTAGGTCTTCATCTTGTTCCATAGCCATTGTGGAGATTTGTCTTTCCTTCCAAACGCCTTTATCTATTGTAGAGATATCGGTCTCTCCATAAAATCAGATAAGCGCGGGGTGCCAAGGCGCCTACGCCATCGCTATTTCTTAATCTTCGATCTAGGGCATCTCTTAAAAACCAACACGACCGTTGCTTTTACAAGGCACTGTTCTCATTGCAGCCTTGAGGATACACAAACATATCACCGCGCGATACTGAACTTCAAACTGGCGTCTCAAACGACTGCTTTTCGCCTCACTTCCTCCAATGATTCAATAACATTTTCAGGAGCTAATCTCTTATTGCCACGTGCCTATTGGTAAGAAGCTGCACATTCACTCCAGGCAGCATTCCTTAACACCAGCCTTGAGTCGCGGAATAAAAGTTTGCGACTGAATATCTTTTCCGCCGGCTCTAACATCAGTCTAAGAACTCCGAAGAGGTTACCATAGAAGTTACGAATAGGGAACATTCCATCTTTAAAACGCAGACCCGAATTCAAAATGCCTACACTTGCAATCACAAATTTCAACATTGTTTGTGCGTCTCTTGGAGGCTTTGTGACTCTCTTCGGGCTAGTTTCGTTTCTCGTGAAAGAGAGATTTTACCTGTCGGAAGCCCGTAAGCTGACTGGGTAAAATGCGACTTGCTTTCATACTCACAATCATGCAGTTATATCACTCGTAGCCGGGCTCATTTTCTCGCCGCATGCCACAAATTTAGTAAGACCAGAGCAATATGCTCTTGGAAACAGCGAAACATTGGAGACAATCACGCTATATTTCACTCGACTCGTTCTCGGTGTTCAGTTAGTCTTAGCAGGTGTTCAATTGCCTTCCAAGTACCTTAAGAAAGAATGGAAAAGCTTAGCTCTCCTCTTAGGCCCCGGTATGACTGTAATGTGGCTTGTCACAAGCCTCCTGGTCTGGGCTTTTGTACCACATATCGGATTCCTACAAGCCCTAGTAGTTGGCGCCTGTGTTACACCCACGGATCCAGTTCTGTCCAATTCGATTGTTAAGGGCAAATTTGCGGACAAGAATATCCCAAGAGAGTTACAGCAAATTATCATCGCTGAATCCGGAGCTAACGACGGACTGGGTTATCCCTTCCTCTTCCTGCCTCTGTACCTCATCCAGCATATAGGCGGAGGTGGTGCTGGCCAAGATAACCGATCATCTACAGCTATAGGGCTCTGGTTTGGAGAGACATGGGGATATACGATCATTCTCAGCGTCATCTACGGAGCGGTAGTAGGCTGGATTGCCAAGGAGCTGCTTCATTGGGCTGAGGACCGTGGATATGTAGACCGAGAGAGTTTTCTCGTGTTTGCTATTACCCTCTCTGTAAGCATGAGTCGGAAATTGTATCATGTAGAATCAAACTAACCAAGCTCATGCAGCTTTTTATTGTGGGCACTGTGGGCATGATAGGCTCTGATGATGTTTTGGCATGCTTTATAGCCGGAAACACTTTTACTTGGGAGTATGATTGCAAGTTTTCAACCCAAGGATTGACGCTGACCATTAGCCAGCGATTGGTTCCGCCTTGAGACCATGGACGATTCGTTCCAGCCCACTATCGATATGCTCTTGAACGTCTCCATTTTCATTTGGTTTGGTAAGTATGTCATACCTCCACAATTTTTAGGTTTGTAATAATCCGGAAATCCAGGCGCTGTCTGTCCATGGGCCGAATTCTACCACAACTCGGTTATCCCACTCTATCGTCTGATACTCCTCGGTATCCTAGTACTCCTGCTCCGCCGTCCACCAATCATTTTTGCAATGCATAAAAGCATTCATCAAATCGAAGAGAAACGGCAAGCTATATATGTCGGCTTTTTTGGTCCGATCGGTGTCAGTGCTATTTTTTACCTATACATCACCCTCGACTTCCTTAGAAAGATCAAGGTCGATGGGGAAGTTAGGTCAGATGCCCGACATCTGATGGAAGTGACGAACATTATAGTCTGGTTTCTATGCATATGTAGCATTGTAAGTTCCCAGCCACAGAACGCCAGTATTGATCTAATTGTGATAGGTGATACACGGTCTCAGTATTCCGATGGGTAAAATCGGGTTCTGGCTTCCCAGAACGCTTTCCAGAGCAGTTTCTTCTCGAAGGGACGAGAGTCCGGAGCCATTCCACATTAACGAATCAACACAAGATGTAGCATCAGAAGCCGAAGACGGCCTTCGACGCCGACCAGGGGCGGGTGCCTCAAGTTCAGCGCCCCGTCAGATTTATCGCATTGGAAGGCCCATCATTCCCTCGAGCTCTAAGTCGCCCAGCCAAACGCGGGCCAGTTCTCGGGCCCCCGTCCCTCTGTCAAATGCATCGACCATGCATTCTGCAGAAGGAAGCAAAGCCCAGCTTGCTCCGACTTCCAATGATAATTCTGAAGCGACGCCACAAGCCGACGCAGCTGGGCAAAGTCAGCTACCGCAAAGATCGATCCGCTTCCCAGACGAGGTGGATACCACGACAACATAATCCACACAGGATGAATTCTACTGACGCCTTACTAATTTTACCACGACTGTAGATTTCAGCGAACATTGACATGTTTGACGTGATCCAAGAGTGCCTTACATTCATGGCTTAATAGTAAGTGTTATATAAAAGTAATGCAGGGGAGTCAGAACTGTAAACGGTGGAAGGTAGAGAGCAACCAGTAGTTCAGATAGGTGCCAACTACTTTCTATCAAACACTGTTTTTGGCCTAGCCTCCTTCAGCCCATGAGTGGTCGCAAGTACGCATTCCTTGGCCCAGCCTCGAGAAAGAGAAGTCTGGTAGGGCCTGTAACGGGAACCGCGATATCGCAAATCGCATCCTTATTTTATCTACACCAGGGGACGCAGGTCTTTAGCACCACGCTAAACTGCGAAGGCTTGCTGACAATCTCGGCGCTGCTTATTCAGATAACATGGCAATACTTTCGCCCAATCAAAACAGCTGCCAAGCAGATTGAAGGAAGCCACCCCTCGTTGCTTTGTGTTGTCTAGCGAGATGCATAGAGTTGGGTCTGAGCTCGTTCGTATATCTCCAAGCTCCTGGACGGCTTCGGGCGCCATGGTGTGCTCGTCCAAGCTCGTACGTCTGCGGCACAGTCTCAGCAAACCCTCAGGTTTCATCTCTCACGAGGTAGGAAGAGATAACCATGGCTTCAACCCCACAAACCCTTGTTGATGGGAGCACTACTGGGGCCGCTACTCCTGCGGCCGATCATGGGCACCATGGACACCACCATCACTTCCATCACGCTGGACGCAGACTCCGACATATTCTACGCCCAGATGGGAAGAAAGTACATGTCGCTGGCTCTCCAGCGGAGGTCAGCCATCTGCGTAAGACTCTCACAACGACAGAAAAAGAACCAGATTTCGACGTCGTGGTCCATGGGTCTCCCGAACACATTGAAGTGTTAAGGCACACGCACCAGCACCATACCGAGCAACACCAGCGTTTGAAAGAAGAGCACCCTGAAATCGCCGATGAGTTCGACCGTGTAATTCGCGAGCTGGATGCGCTGTCTACGGAGCTCCATATGGTCTCCTCGCACGCAGTACAACTTGATGCCAGTTTTTCCAAATATGGCTACTCGGCACATTTACGCACCAAAGAGAGTCCTACGCAATCGAGTGCCGCATCTATGCACTCGAATACTGAGCTTTTTGACAAAGAGACCTGGGACGCGGAGAGGAAGCTTGGATCTACCATGCGCTTCTACCAGAAGCCCATCGTACGGCAATACTTCCACAAGGGACTGCTCTGGCGTGCGCGCGAGGCCCAGGAAGTAGCTTCCTATGAGCTGTTCATTGACCTATTCTACGTCGGCATCATCGCTATCACGGGCGACACTGCTGCTGAGCATCCGACCGGAGAATCACTGCTTCGCTTTTCGATCACGTTTATCATGGGTTGGAAGTTTTGGTCCGATATCTCGCTCCTCATCTCCTGGTTCGATTCAGACGATATACTGCGCCGACTCTCCGTGCTCTTCATCCTTACCTGTCTGCTCGGCTTTACAACGAACATGGCCGCTGCTTTCGAGCATACGTATGCCCCGCTCATTGCTTTCTATCTCACAGCACGTTTATTCCTCTCGCTCAGTCTCTTCTGGTACGCATACACCATTCCCATGGTCCGCGCCGCTATGACCGGCAATGCCATTATGACGGCCCTACCAGCTGCCCTTTGGATTGGCAGCATCTACGTCGAAGAACCTGGTCGCCAGGCGCTCATCTGGCCTGCCCTGGTCCTTGACACCTGTGGCAGTACGCTCCTGGTCTTCTTCTCCCGGCCAGAGATTTGGGCAAAACGTTTTCCCCGCGCGCTGGCGTGGGCTAAGCGTCACTTCGAGTTCTTCCCCGGTGCAAACATCGAGCACAGGATCGAGCGTACTGGCGCCTTCGTAACGCTGGTCTTCGGCAGCTGTGTGTTGGGGATACTCTACCAAAGCACCACCGCATTCGGCATCAACGCCTTCTTTGGGAAAGCCGTCCTAGGCCTCGTCCAAGCCTTCACGTTCAACTGGATATACTTTGAGATCGACAGCTTCAATCTACACACGCACGCCATCCGCCGCTCCGTATATTCCGGTACGTCTCCACCCCTTCCCCCCCCCCCCCTTCTTCCCAGAAAAGACTAACATCCCCCCCCCCCAGCGATGGTATGGTTTTTCGTACACCTTCCCTTCGTCATGTCGTTTGCGCTCTCGGCCTCGGCCCTGGCCGTCCTCGTCCGCGCCCACGACTCCCCCGACACGCCCCTCGACTCGCTCTACGAGACCTTCGTCCCCCGCTCCGAGGAGCACATCCACGACGGCCTGCGCTGGTTCTACTGCGGCGGGCTCGGCGTCTCGCTCTTCTGCATGGCCGCCATCGCCCTCTCGCACACGCACAAGACCATCCCCAACCAGCGCCTCTTCAAGAACAAGCGCTTGCTGTACCGCGCCCTCGTCGCTATCGCCATCATCCTGCTGCCGCTCGCCCATCTTAACAGCCTCGATCTGATCGGCACCACGACGGGGCTCGTGGCGAGCGTGCTGGTCGTCGAGCTGGTGGGCGCGTCTTGCATGGGGGACAACCTGCTGTGGGATACGGCGTGCAAGCGGGATAAGGCGCGGTATGATGCCAAGTGTGCGGTGAAGAGGGAGGAGTTGGAGAAGAGTATGGTCGAGGGGACGGTGCTCAATGTTGAGGATATTGCGAAGAGGGAGCCTGGGGAGAAGGGGGTGCTGAGCACGGTCTGAAGATGTATCCCCGCCCTCCCTTTTTTCTTTTCTTCGGTAACGACGCTGAGTATAGATTTTTGAATAACAATATCAAGAGGCTCACAAGGAGCGTTCGGCATCTCTAATGTGCATTGAGACGCAAAGCTTATTGATCTCAGAGGTGGTGTCCGTCTGAGAACTGAAGTGTCCATAGTGAAGATAATAATATGCTACTGTATAGCCGACTTTCTAAGGTGATGCACGCGCAACTATTCATAAATGTTGCCACAACTTCCACGGCGAAGAGAGCCATTCTCGTGCGCTGTATTTGCGCGCCAAGTATACAGTAATGAGGGTGACGATACCAATACGAAGGACCAACGCGGTAGCCACAGACTTTCTTACAATAGGGTAGTATCCTTCAAGCATTGAGTTCACGGCAGCATTCCTGGCCACCATCTTTGCGCGTCCTGTTCTTCCCCATGTGCGCCCTAAACCTAGTCCTGCAATGCCTACCTCGCCGGGCCTTTCCTGCTCTGGCATTTCTGCAGGATCAATGACTTCCTTGGCCAGGCCCGTAGTTGTCTGCGTGCTCAACTCAACAGCTTTCTGCTTACGGAACTGATACGACATAGCCCACATGACGAACCTAACATCCCAGCTCGTAAACGTGGGATAGGTCCAAAGCTCCAGCGCGTTATGCGGCGGTAAATGTTCCAGCAGGTCTGATACAACGCCTAATGTCAAGCCCCACAGTCTTAACGGTGCCCGTCCCTTTTCGTACCCGGTTTCTGGGCCCGTAATCCATTCTTGCAGGGTTCCTAACACCCCGGAACCCGGAGGCGGGCCGTCGGGCACAAAACCTGGAATTGTAGCGCAGTATGTGGAATTGGAGGGGACGAGTTGGATAGCAGCGAAAATCATCCTGCTGAGCATAGACTGAAGGAACCACCGCTTTATGCCCAGTTCAGATTTCGCGAGGCGCGCCGAGACGTCGGCGTATTCATAAGTGCGAAGTGCAGGGGATTGAAGAGCGCGGAGGGAGACCCAGTGTGTGGATGCAACTTCTGTGGGCTGAAGTCTTTGTGTAGGATAGGTGGGAGACGTCAGCAGGTAAATGTAAGGGCAGAGGACCATGAGTCTGCAGATAAGTTAGCCTCAATCTCAGTAATGACGGTTAGATCTAGGGGAAGCAGCAAACTCACGGCACTTTTCCCCAGCTTGTTGTGACTACCCTTTGCGGAAGATTCCCCACAGCTATTGCATTGTTATAACTGAGATCGATCCCAACTTCTTCTAACGCTTCTCTCCAGGCCGTGACCTGGTCGTCTTCATCCTCAGGGTCTCTCTTTCCACCAGGTAGAGCCACATGACCGTTCCACTTGTCCCCAAATCTTGTGGCGCGCTTTATGAAGAGTAGTTCTGGATCTCCATGCTTCACCCAGTCCTGTGCAAAGAAGGTGTCTACTACATCCTTGAACGCAAGATTCGGAGGCTTGCTCGAAGCTGCAGAAGAGCGTCGGCGCTGTTCTGTAGGACTCGGTGGATATGGATGATGCAGAGGAAACGGCCTGTCGTCTGTAGCAGGCCAGTGCGAATAGTGCGGCTGTATGCGCAGGATAAGGGCTACTGAAGCGCGTTTAGGAGTTTCTGGAGGATTCGCAACTTCTGGATACGGATGCGCGTTTAGTTCGAGCAGGACCGACTTGAGATGGGAAACTAAGTTCTCAGTACCAATGTCCTGCGTCATGGCTGTAAGGTTAAAGTACAGAGAAAAGGCGTTTTCATGAAAGACGCATCGTGGTCTTGAGGCCGGGCGCGAAAGACGATATATAGAATAATAGAACCGAGGCCCAGGTTTGGAGTATGCACTATGATTGGCTGTAGACGAGCAATGGGAGAGGTCCCGTAAGCACAGCTGATGGCGGCCCTTGAGCGGTATAGGCGTTAAGCTAGACAATTCTGTCTTTCCGACCCAAGATGGACCAGACTGCGAGTTGCTGGGCGTCTGCCAGCCGGAGCTGGATCAGATGTCGGAGCGCACTCGCGCGTCTGGGGTAGGCGCTCGGGCCATTCAGCCTTGCCGAAATCGCAACGAGGGGCAGGCGCGATACGTCAAGTCTGAGTGGGGCACCGCTACCGAAATTTCGATGGCTTGATAGTCCCCTCCAAAGCCCACCTTAATACCCCAGCTTCTTGTTTTCCGACTCTATTTTCCTGCAATTGAGCCTACAATAGAAGTTCAAATATGAGTGGCCAAAAGACTGGTAAGAAGTGTGGTGTAATGTTGTACTTCAATCATACTGAGTACTACAGCTATTCTCTCTGTTTACGACAAGACCGGTCTGTTGGACCTGGCCAAGGGCCTCCACGACAATGGCGTCCGGCTGCTGGCGTCTGGCGGCACTGCGAAGATGATCCGCCAGGCCAACTTTCCCGTGGAAGATGTTTCCGCCATTACCAAAGCTCCCGAGATGCTCGGTGGCCGCGTCAAGACCCTGCATCCCGCTGTGCACGGAGGAATACTTGCACGAAACCTTGAGTCAGACGAGTCAGACCTGTCCTCAAATCGCATTGATAAGATTGACTTCGTCGTATGCAACTTATACCCCTTCTCCGAGACGATCGCGCGAATCAATGTCACTATTCCGGAGGCCGTCGAGGAGATCGATATCGGTGGTGTAACACTGTTGAGGGCTGCTGCGAAGAACCATGCGCGGGTTACCATCATCAGCGACCCCGCGGATTACCATGACTTCCTCACCGAACTTAAGGAGCATGGTGAGGTTACCGAGAAGAGCAGGCAGAAGTATGCTCTCAAAGCATTTGAGCAGACTGCTGGTTATGACAGTGCCATTTCCGATTTCTTCCGCAAGAAGTATGCTGGTGAAGGCGAGCAGCAACTACCCCTACGCTACGGCGCAAACCCTCACCAGAAGCCTGCGACCGTCTTCACACAACAGGCCCCCTTGCCTTTCAAGGTGCTCTGCGGTGCTCCTGGTTATATCAACCTCCTCGATGCGCTGAACGCCTGGCCTCTGGTGCAGGAACTTAGCAAGGCCCTCAATTATCCTGCCGCCGCCAGTTTCAAACACGTTTCCCCTGCTGGTGCCGCTATCGGAGTGCCTCTAAGCGACGAGGAACGAAAGGTATACATGGTGGATGACATCGATGGCATTGAAAGTTCAGGGTTGGCTCAAGCATATGCGAGGGCCCGTGGTGCCGATCGCATGTCAAGTTTCGGAGACATGATTGCTCTCTCTGACGAGGTGGACGTACCGACCGCGAAGATTATTAGTAGGGAAGTTTCGGATGGTGTCATTGCTCCCAAATATTCTGAGGAGGCTCTGGAAATCCTCAAGAAGAAGAAGGGTGGAAAGTACCTGGTCCTTCAGATGAACCCCGATTACGAACCCGGCCTGATCGAGACGAGGACCGTCTATGGCATTTCTCTCCAGCAGCACCGCAACGACGCCAAGATCGTCCCAGCAGAGACGTTCAACAGTATCATTGTACCCAAGGGTTCAAGTTCTTTACCAGAGTCTGCTCTGAGGGATCTGACAGTGGCCACCATTGCCCTCAAGTACACACAATCAAACAGCGTGTGTTACGCCCTCAACGGTCAGGTTATTGGACTCGGTGCTGGTCAGCAATGTAAGTTCTCAAGCTCAACCCAATCTCCACATTACTCTAACAGTTCCGTTCAGCTCGTATCCACTGCACCCGTCTTGCTGGCGACAAAGCCGACAACTGGTGGATGCGTTTCCACGAGCGCACTCTCAGCCTCAAGTGGAAGAAGGGCACGAAGCGCCCTTCCAAGTCCAACGCTATCGATCTGCTCTGTAGCGGCCTGATCCCCGACTCGGGCATCGAACGCGAAGACTTTGAGTCCTACTTCGAGGAAGGTCAAGTCCCACAGCCCTTCTCTGCAGAGGAGCGCAAGGCCTGGCTCGATAAGCTGCAGGGCGTATCCATCAGCTCGGACGCCTTCTTCCCTTTCATCGACAACGTCTTCAGGGCTGCCCGGAGCGGCGCAAAGTACATTGCCGCGCCGACGGGCAGCCAGAATGATGGCGCTGTATTCGAGACGGCTGAGAAGCTGGGCATCACCTTTGTGGAACAGCACATCAGGCTGTTCCACCACTAAAATTTGGGGCCGTGGTACGTACGCGGCGTTGCCGTGCGACGAGACAGGGCCAGGGAAAATGTGTGGTTTTCTGCGATCAAGGGATTTCGGTTGGATGTCTGGAAAAGAGCTCCTCTAGCTGCTCGATAGTTTTGCGAATGGTTCCACTATTTTTCAATTTCAATACTTCTATCTCCGCTCTGTCCATACCGTGATGCGTAATTGGTTTTATTGGAAGGAGGATTGGTTCTGCTCATCTCAAGCAAGTTCCTGTGAGGACACGCTGGGCACAACTTGTAAGCCGGTCAAGCTTTCCATACCTCCGAATTCTTCCACGGCTTCATTTTCTCGCCTCATACGACTTCCAGGTGGGTTCGAAGCTATCCCATAGTGTCACTGCAACTTCCCATGGAGACGGAGCAAGTCATGCTACCATAGCAAACATAATGAAATGCCAGTACATTTTTTATTCTGTTTAGCAAACTGTCTCGGTCACATGCCGAGCTGTCTACACTTCGATCACATCCAGATCCCACCCGCCTTCTCCCCATCGCGGGGGGTATCATATCAAATCATTACCAAATCCTCAGAGAAAAGGAGAACCTCGCGTGAATAAGCATACCAGGAGAAGCTGCTTCCGATTACTCCGTCTTCCACACGAGGAAATGAATGTGACGTAGGGCTCCTCTGCCATGTCTCATGAGATGGATGCAAGGGTGCGGCCAATGTAACGTGATAGAATGTGCAGATCTCCGCATTCAATCACTGCTCATCGCCATCATCGGGCTGGTCAAAGAGAAAGTTTGCAGCCAGCTCTTCGTTCTTGTCGCAGGCGAAGTAGGCTTGTATGACGAGATCACGCTCGAAACCTAGACGGCATAAACGCTCGATGGCCTCACGCTCTTCTTCTGTAACACTAATAGCCTGAGCACCAGGGGGGAGTGGCGCGTCCTCGTCAGCATCTTCTGCAAGCAACTGAAGAAATTGGTCAGGATGATTGGCAATCATTTGAGCAAGCTGAGGGTTGCCTGCGCCTACTTGTTGTAGGATCGGCTCAAGCATTTGCGGTTGCTGTTGTACAATCTGTCGAAGCTGCTGGAACTGCGGGTTGTTGCGCAAAAAGTCCAGGCTGTTACTGCTGAGCGCACCGCCAGCCCCTCCAGCAGCCCCGGTGGTTCCTGAACGTGCACCACCAGTAGCGCTGCGGTTGCCTTGTCCAGCTTGGGCAGCCATCTCGAAGAGATTTATGGGCTCATCGCTACCAGTGTTTGTGTTAGGGCTGGTTGGGTTACCTGCGGAAGTATTGCCGCCCGTGGCAGCAGGTGGAGAAGTCGCGCTACGAGCTTGCGCCTGCGGCTCCTGCAGAGCACTCTCGGGGATTCCCTAAAATTTGGTCAGTCTTCGACATAGGATACCATTAGATATTCATTCATACCGTCAAGAGATACTCCACCGCACGGTCAGGGTTGAAATATGCAGCACGCATGGCGCGGTCGATATCTGCGCGATCGAAGCCCATACTCTCCATGTTAGCAATTGCAGCATCGCGCTCGCTGCCCATAGTCAATGCGGAGGGATCATTGAACCGAGTTGAGTCTGAGGATTGCTGTGCTGGAGCGGGAGACGGAGTGCCTGGAGGATTCTGCGCAGCAGATGACTGTGCTGGGGCTGCAGGTGCCGCGGGGGCAGCTGGGGTCTGCGCGGGGGCAGGGGCAGGCGTAGAGGGAGCTTTACTCGACGAACCAGCGGATCCCTTGGGCTAGAACAGTCATTAGTGAGAGTTCGTCAGTGGCAAAATGCATTACGAACCCTGGACACCATGCAGACAATGAAGCCCTTCTCCTCGATATTGTACGACTCAATCGTGTTAGCATCTTGCAGAATCTTGCCTGGTATACTAGTCAGTTTCCTGCGGCGAAAAACGTCACCTAAACGCGAAGTCCGAGAAGATATGCGTACCAGAGTAAATCAACTTCTGCTGGGCGACTTCCCAGCCCTTGTCCGCTTGAATCTTAGACTTCAGGCCGCCGATCTGTTAAAGTCACGACTTAGTAAAGCTGCGAGGAGAAGTTGGGGATGGAAGCCTTGCGCACCGTTTCCGACGGCTCTGCGTCAATGACGAACTTATTCTGCTTGAGATCCTGCAACCGGTGTCAGCGGCATCCTAGTAGTAAACGCACGGGTAGCGCACCTTGAATGTGATCTTCATTGTGGCGGTGGGTGTTGATGTGATGATGAGAAGTTAGAAGCGGGTGAGGTGGATGGTGGGGAGAGAGGGCAAGGCGGGGAGGTCGAAGCGGCCCTGCTCTGGTGCGGTTGTGTATTCGGAGCGGGGGACGGCAGTGCAGCGGTGTGCGTCTGGCTGGCGAGCTGCGCTGTTCCTGCGCGTTTGTATAGGTGCAAGACAGAGTCAAAGCAGCGTCTGGCGGGCGGACTCGCAAGAACAGAGCTGGACGGGTCCCAAGACCAGCGCAAGTCCGCGCTGGTCGGTCAATCGTTTCACCGAAGGCAGCCACGAGCATCGTGGGAGGAAAGCCGCGATGGCGGTGCGGCGACATCACGTGCGCGGGCTTCCGTGGCCTCGGCAGCTGCGGGCTCTCATTTCCGCTAGCGTTTCACTGCGTCTCCGCCAGATCCCCATCGTCGTCGCAATAATCGATGTCGCCTCGTCAGCCGCATCCGCGCGTGAAGTTTGTTTCGCCCGCACGAGCCGCCAAACACCCTGGCCCAGACGTGAGGGGTGCTGTTTCGGTCTCCGCACAGGCACTCCAGCTGCCTGCCTGCGGTTTTGCGCTGCCTCGCACGCAGATGCTGTTCAACCATTACCTCCTCATGCTGTGCCAGGCGACACGGCAACTAGCGCAGCTATCGACCTCGTCCCACCATGGCTGTGCCGTCAGAGGACCTCCAGCAGCAGGCTGCGGAGACCTGTCACGGCTGTCATGGCGGTCATGGGGCCGGTTGCTGTTTGTGTACAGTGCCAAAAGCAAGCTCCAAACAAACAACGCGTGGGAAATGAAGGCTCCGATGATGACAGCTCGGCTTCGTGAGGCATGGCAGGCGCCCCTAGACCTAGCGTCAGTTTGTCGTTTGGCCCGACCGTTGCGGGAATCGGTCCTACACTGCCAACGTCGATTGGTTGCATTGTCCCACTCCCAGACGTTGGTCCACTCGTTCTCCACGCGGTGTATTTTCGTCGCATGTAGTTCTCTCGATGGTGCAGTGTTCTGCAGAGCTTGCGGCACACTGACTGCTTCGTACCGCGCCAATGTTTCTGCGTGCCTCAGCGCTCCACTGCCAGCCAGTAGCCTGGAGCTGAGGTCGCTTCGTGAATCTCATGTATCGAGATGCCTGTCACGCATCAAGGATCTTCCCCCCGTATCCTGGTCGCGCTCCACCTCGAACGCGTGCTGCAGGATGCCGCCCACATAACAATGGCTCTTCTCAGCCGCCTGCTCCTTTCTAAAATTATTTACTTTGCAGGCACTCCCACTATTTGCACCGTCCTTCGCTCCCACCACTCCGCTCGCTTCTTAGACTCCAACCAACGTTCATTTCCATCACTTCTACTCCACCTCCGATCGCTTGGGCGCTGGTTCATTTGAACGACATCACTCGGCCCCGGGCTACTGCAACCGCCATAGTTCGAGCAACTTGAGCCTGCCCAATTTGGCTTCCGCGTCGCCATCAATCGCACGGAGCCAACAGTATACCACCGGCACTATCATTTTGCCAAGCGCCTCTCACGCGTTCAGTCTCGTACTCAAATTTGCCTAGAATCTCTGTGACCGGAAATCCAGGGGTTTGATATTTATCGCATTGCTATGGACTGATCCACGACACCGTCCAAGTCCTTCACACCTTTGATGCTAAATTCCTTTCATTATCGCCTGAGTCTCTTCTACGCCCTGCGCTATATGACGCGTACACCGTCGGTCCTTCAAACACGGCTAGCTTGAGCCGTCATCCGTCTCGGGGCCTGTACTACAATAAGCTGGAACTTTTTGCATCCCCTTTAACCTTTCATCATTAGGATTGGTGTGCACCATGCTTGAACCCCGAAGCGTTAGCCTTTCACTTCTAGGAGTATTGGCGTGTTCTTCAGTTACGGCAAAGACTATCTTGAATATAATCGATGCCATCACGCTGTCAACGATGCAGTCCTCGCTTACAGGATTGGCGAGTACAGCAAGTGTATTAGATGGAGTAGCTGTTGCAGCAGTGGTGGTCTTCTCAACGCAGTACGCATGGACAAGAGATGGAATCATCAAGAAATCCGGCGCAGGAAAGAAGATTTTTTCAGTCTGCTGCGTATTCCTCTCTACCGGAGCGTTGGTCGTCTCACTGGCGTTGATTGTCACCCTCAGGTCAAGACTGGACGAATTGGAACAGAAACCAACGAACCAAGGTATGCCAAACTTGCATAAGGTTTCCTCTGCGCAGATTGCCATCTGGGTGCTTGCTTGTGTGAGCCAGATTGGGTTGTTCTCGTCAGCCTTCCTAATTAAGCCCCCACGAAAAGTGCAACCCGTTATCATATCTGGTCCCCGCGATTCGGTCATGTCCGAGATACGGCATTCTAATCCTACTGCGAATTTTTACCTCATGGAACCTACACAGCCCTCTTCGCCACTCGCGGCTCTCCCATCTCCGACGTTTTCTACCCGATCTTCTCAATCGCTGAGGTCTTGGAGAGAGTCTCTACACCAAGCTGTACGACCTGTAACCTCTCGAACGAAGTTGATCAACCGACCTTCATTCATTCGAGATGCGCGCAGTGTGTATTCTGACAGTCATTCGATCGGCAGTGTGTCACAGACGGATGGCTTCGATGCCTGGGAGGTTGATCAACAAAGCAAAGAAGCCGTTATTCAACTTGCTTCAGCACCAACTTTGGCTCGATCGCGAGGGACAATGTTGGAACCTATTCCTGGAAGTCGACCAGCTTCCCCAGCATGGGCGTTAGATGGCCCATTTCCGGATGTTCCCCCAGAAGGCGAGATAGATGAACTACCTCCGCCGCCGAAGATGGTTTTGGATATCTCACGCCCGCCCAGCCCTGCAGTGAGTGAGGCACATATTCATCCTCTTTTCAGGAGTGAAAGCCCCACACCACCCCCTGCTGCAACACCAGGGACGAATATACTGGCCAGTCCACTGTCCAACCAGGTCATTACCTGCCCACCCCGTCCTTATAGTCGAATGCGGTCAAATAGCAGCCGTTCTGATAGCCGCGGAGCAAGCCCAAACCCTTTAGTACAATCTCGAAGCTTCCTACACGAACGCGCGATGACACCCAACTCTCAGCGAGCTTCATCACGAAGTCCCTCTCCTCCCGGTAGGGAAATGACACCCCCGATACCGGATTTTGTGCTAAATCCATCTTCAAGAAGTAGCATGAGTGGAAGCCGCCGTTAAGTCAACCTGCAGTAAGAAGCATGGACGTATATTTTTTCTCGCCGAGGAACAGCTTCCCGCCGAGTGGTTTTCTACGATGCTTGGGTGGATAATCCATGGACATGATGTCTATAATGTTTAGATGCAACGCGTTACGAAGCCTGTGTAACTTGTCCCCGTACGAGCATAGGTGATATTCTCTTTTCTTCGCTCCGGGCGTTTGTCTGTTGAGGTTACCGGGCCCTAAATTTCCTTCTGTTCTGATTGCCTACGGGCATCACCTTTTTGAGCGTTCTGGCTGGCGTCCTGAGGGTTTCACAAGATCAAGCTTTGGCTTTGGATCAGTGCACTGGTACGACAGAAAACAGAGTATAACTTATTTGTAGTTGAAGCATTAATTGGTAGGGAATGCTACTAGGGGCGGGGAAGCACGGCCTTAGCCTGCGGCGGGGGGTAACACGCCGCTTGACAGAAAATCAAAGCAAAATATTACAAGACACTCTGGCACAGCGTGCCTTGAATGGCATTTAAACTCTTTAAATTATCGCACTTGTTCATGCACATGCAGCGAGGTGGTGCAGCAGCATGATTCCCCAATCCGGCTCGGCGCCAGGGGAGGGGATCCACTCGGGGGCGTCCGCTGACGTGCATTCGCTAATGACCAATTGGAGCATTTCTGACGTGGAGGTTGGGATGGAATTGATCTTGTTGACGAGAAGCTTCCAGAATGACACCCCGAGGTTTGCGATACCTGTCAACCTCTAAGAAGATGCAAATGGAGGCCAGAGTGCATGGCAGCAGCCGTCTGTGTGATTCAGAGGTGGAACGTGCGATTCGAGACGGAATCTCTAAGCACGGCTATATTAAATGGTGGCCATGCCACCACACCAGGCGCCCAACACCAGCCTTGCTGGCGGCATGAATATACTCCCTTACTGCAGGAGATGTTCCGTGAGAATTAACAAGAGGAAATAGAGTGCAGTAGTCGCAGATCGGGCCTGGAAATGTCGGGCACTGCAAATTGACTGAGATGGATCAACCCAGGCGCGACGAAAGCACTCCAAGAGGGGTGCGAAGCCATGCCATACGCGCACTAGAAGTTCCATCGGCCAGTTCGGCGTCCCTGGGCAAGGCCATGGGAAAGTTCTTTACAGGCTTGTCGATCGGTCGAGGGTCACGGCTAATGACGTTTGTCTCTGAAACTCGGCATGAGGATAACACGGTGGGTGCACGCAGCAGATGGGAGCGAGGGACAAGTAGTGAAGGCAGATAGACCGTTGAATCCGAGCCTCCGGTGATGCATGTCGGGAGTATCTCTGCAATGGTGATGAGATGATGCCCGCGGGCTTTGGGCCAAATTGAACTTTTGCCGTTCTGGGAAAGGCCTTGGTCGCTTCGTTGTTGGAAGGCTGGCTAAGGACCAGCCCTTGGGGAGTGGGCCCAGTCTCGCATTCACATCCGCAGTCTCGAGCATTCACCGTGAGTCCGGTGGTGCGTCCAGTGGCTCTTCCTATTGTTCTATTGTTCCGGTATTCTGCTTTCGCAAGCGCCGGGACACAGTCAGCGGCAGCGGCAGATCGTGGCGTTTCGAAGGAGTGTGCTCCCGTTTTGGACTAGCGCGTCCGTTCTGAGCTCTTCAGCACCTGGGACACTTTGCAACCATCTTCGCAATACCCATACACCCGCGACCTGTCGACGAATACCGAGTCTCATTGCTCTTTGCAGAGTGTATCGTTTGATACCTGCCTGGGCCATTCCCGGACTCGACCGACAACTCCCCCATTTGCATTTGGGCCGTGCCGAGCATTTTGCAACGGCCTCCTCTCTTTTCCTTGCTCGCCCTGTGTCAAGCAAGACCTGCCTCAGAACGATTACGGAAGCTCTTGTGCTTAAATCGCCACAGGCTGGAGTATGAGTCCCTAGCCCTGTGACTATTCTCCTACATCACTTTTCCTTCCTCAGTCATTGTGCCACCGAGGCCAGCCCTCCAGCACGGTAAGCAACCTCTCCCCCAGTGTCGATTGCGGTTAGCAAAATGCCTGCGCTCTCGAAAGCCTGTGTCCTCGCGGGATATTTTGAGACTGCAAGTATTTGACAACTTGACCTGCTTGCGATACTCTATTTTAAGCAGAGGGCTAATCACGCGGCCTTGTTAGGTCTCGCGCTCTTCACTTAGACGCACCTCACTCTACTCTAACGGACTTGACCCAGCCGCTTTTACTCGTAAGTTCCACCTCCTCTATCTGCTCCTTGAATAGCCACAGCAACGTGTGCGGCATTCCATTACATCTTTGTCACGGGCTAACGGGTTGGCTTGTTTCGCAGATCGCATCTCTCGTCACAATGCCCCCAAAGCGTAAGAGCAAAGTCACAAAAGCAGCCGCCGCCACCCCGCTCAAGGCACCACCTGGTGAGTCCTCCCATCAGCTCTACGCTGTCTTTCAGCTTGCCTCCCGGCCTATGCTAACATGCTTTTCCTTGGCGCAGCCGCAATGCGGACTAGCTCCCAGGCTAAGCGAAGGAATAGCTCGAGTCTTCCAGGAGCAACAATGAAGACGTCGCGGCTTCTTCCTTCAGAACCTCTCCACATGAAAACCCGTCGCGCTGTAAAGACGGCATCAAATCAAACCAGTTCCGGCGCCCCGTCAATTGCTAGCTCTAGTAGTCGTCGTAGCTCCGTGGACGACCTGGCGCAATTCGAGGATGCAGAGTTAGACGTTGAGGATGAGCGACCAGCCAAGCGCACCCGACTTTCGACCGATTCTGGTTCGCCCCAATTGTCTACGGGTTCCTTCATCGACTCACCTGCGGTGAACGGAACCCAAACACCAGATTCTCCAAAGACGCGCTTGCATTCAACTTCCAATGGTCCTAAAGCGTCGACTAGGAAAAGGCGCGCATCAGACGATTCCACTCAGTCGAGTAAAACCGTCAGTGTTGCACGCGCTAACGGCCTCCTCACGCGGGCTGAAAGCGACATTTCCGAACAGCCCCATAAGAAGCGCAGAATCACAACCCAGCTTCCAGCCGAATCTGCTGATCAGCCACCGGAACTGACAGACGCATCCACTGCGCCCAATTCACCTGAGCAAATTGCAGAAGTTGAGCCCAGTCAGAGTTTGCATCATGTTCTCCCGACCAATGGTGACGCGCCTACGAAAATGGGGCGGCGTCTCCCTGGACGTCGACGCGCACCGCACTCGAATATCAATGTCGAGGCAGATTTGCGACGTCAACTCAATTTAAAGATGAGCTATCGCAGCCTTGCAAAGATCCAGAAAAACATTCTGGAGGAGCTCTCTAACCGGGCTACATCGGAGCTGCAAAATGATCCTGAATATTACAAGCGATGCCCTGAGTACGAGCCGCTCATGGCGTCTCTCGACCGATACAAAGCGAGTCGACTTGCGCAACTTACTGCACTGCGAAGGGAGAAGCTTGAACAGGAGGATCGTGTACTCAAGGCTTCTGTGCATATCGAGGAGCAAAAGTATCTTGTAAGTTCAGCTTATCTGTAGTATTGGTACAATTCTAACCTAATTAGCAAAAATTTGCCGACCTCCAAGAAGATCTGTTACTTCAATGCTTTCACCGTATGAAGAAACTTGAAAGGGAAATGAAAGGTGTTGATGGAGCTTCCACTGAAGATGAGGTGAGTTTCGAGATGATAGCTCGCTTCTTGTTCACTACTAATTGATCAAGGACAACATAATTGCGCCTACACATGGCTTTCCAGTGTTGGGCAATGATGATCGTCTAGGCTCTAAGTTTGCATCGCGAAGCCGGGCATACGTTGAGACTGAACGCTTGCTTGATGAAGAAGTCCGAAAACACCGATTTAAGCAAGGACTCCGCGCTTTCATTGCGCAAGATGAGGATGCAGACAACTCCATTGATACTTCTGTCACTAAGTTTGCATCTTTTACCGGCCCAGATAGGACTGAGGCTGTTGCTCATTGGAACATCAAGAGCTTAATCGATGCGGCTCACAACCTGGAAAATCAGCCCGTCCTTCCGGAAGCGCCTGAAATTAAACCAGACGGTCAAGCTGATGCGTTGTTGTTGCTCGCATCTTTATCAGCGTCAGCACCGCGGAATACAGTTCTCAAAGAGGAGGAGCAACTACCCGAGTTATCAGCACCTGTTGCTCATAATGACCCGCAGACTTCCCAAGTTGGATTACGCAGAGAGATAACACCTGACCAGACGTCTGGTACTGCACCCCCGGATACATTCACTGATATTGATGATGCTTCGGAAGTCCCGTCCCAAGTTCAGGGTGTCTCACGACAGCAGACTCCACTTCTGCAAACGACCAATGTACCATCCGCAAATGAGTTGCACGTATCAAAGAACGAAACGCCGGCACGTTCCACTCACCGCATTATGGATATGCTCAACAATGACTCTGATTTCTCTCATTCGAGGCCACGGGATCCTCAAGCATATTTCGCCGATCATACGCCTGTTGGCACTCCCTCACGCCAGACTGGCTCCGATCAGACTACAGGACCTTCAGAAAATGGACTTTCGGGGTTGGGAACAATCTTGCATCCCCACGATCCGCATCCAATGCCACACCCTGCGCCTCCTAAAGAAGTTTATCCTTCACTTATGATCCCTCGAACTTGGCCCGAAGTACCTACCAAAGTACCGAGTTACTCAAGGCCTATTAGTTACGAGGAGTTGCGAAGGAAGGATCCTCTTCTGAGATTTCGGGATATGATGGAAGGCAAGGCTGCCGTCGATGGAAAGATTCCTTCAGGTCAACGATCGGACACCTTAGACAATGCTCGTAGGGTTGCTTCTGAACGAGAGAGATCCGAGGTGACAGTGCCACCTCTTGCACGACCATTCAGCCCTTCCAGTACATCTGACAAGCAGGACAAGGGTAAAGCTTCTCTTCGGACGTCTAACATTTATAACGCCTCGCCGTCAGCAGCACCGCTGTCATACCAACAGTCTCCAAGCATAGCACCAGCGTATCTGCCTCCAGGTCAAAGTTCACAGGATCCAGGTTCGCAATGGGACCGCGACAGGCGCCTCAGTGGGTCACAACAGTCATCTCAACAGCCTTACAATGAGACTCCACCACAATATCCAGCAGAACACAGCAAGACTGCACCGCCACACCATCAAAGCCCGTTTTCTGCACCAAGTGTCCCTCCCCAGCTTCCTCCTATAAGCCAGACTCTTCCCCCGAAACCAGCAGGTTCAACACATAGCAACCCGATCAGTTATCGCTTCGCGCACTACGACCCTGCTCCGCCTAGAACTACTTATTCCCAGCCGCACCAGTCGACTTATCCACCAGCTTCGCGGCCATCACCTCATGGCACACGCGCCACCCCGTATGTGTCCGGTTATAGTAGTTCACCGTCTTACCAAGGAGGTTACATTCCACCGCCAGGAAGCTTTCAGGCACCGCCACCACCACCAACTGCTTCGTCTCCCTATCCGCCTTTGAAGATTCATCAGTATGGTGGCCAGCCTATCCTCCCGGCGAATATGGCGCGTCCATTGCATTCGCAGCCATATCCCAACCAGCCAAGTCACCCGCAGGCGTATTCTCCACCGCAACAGCATCAGGCACCTCCACACAACCCTTCCTATGATGCAAATGCTCCCCCGCCGCCGGCACCTCCTCAAGAACCGTCGTCCGAGCGTTCGGCTGATGGTCCCCAGTCGCGTCAGCGCCGTCCTTATAGATCTTACCATGCACCTGGGACGCAGTTCAGGTCTTACACAGGTCCTGAGTCGACGCGTCGCCGAGGTGGCTAGACGATAAATGTTCGTCTGCATTAGTTCCCTCCCGAAACTTCCTTTCTCACCCTACAGATACGCAGATACGTGTCCTTGTATTCTAGAAATTCTCCTTGTACGAACAAATGTACCCCCTGCGCGATCCTGGTTCAGCATGGCGTTTCTCCACGGGCCCCGGTGTTTGATCTTTGCATAGCATGAGAGGAACGCGCTTGAGTATTTCCCAGGCTTGAGCTTCATGCTTGAGCTTTATCCAGTCTGGTTGTGTGTTTCTCTTTGCTTGTGGACCTTTTTGGGCCAAACAATTGCGGTTTTTCCTTCTCCTACCGACTGGCCTGGCTTGGGTTAGCAGTGTTTTCCCCTGCTTGGCCTGGTCTTTGTAGGTATCTCTTTACTTGCGCTAGTCTTGCGTCGGTCTTACTGGGCCTGGCTTGTTTTCTTTTTTTCCTGAGATACCACGGGCAGACAGGCTTATGGTTCACCTGTAGCATTGCATTACGAGCACATGCGTGTGCCGAGGGTGCGGGGCGATTGGGGTTGGCGTGTGCAATTAGGCCTTTGTATAATGAATGCGTGGTTTATCTTGGAGGGTTCTAGCTTAATACACGGGGTAGTGACCTGTCTTGTCTCATCATCTGCCGTGTTTGAAGGTGCCCATGTGAAGATACATACCGTAGACCAGAGAAAGGTAGACAACGGATGTGGCTTTTTCGAAGGGGAGTAGGATGGATGGCTCGAGGCGGTGTGTGGTGAGTACACCGAGACATGGAGGGAATCACGCACGATTTGTAGAGGCGATGGAAGATAAACTGCAACGCCGTACAACATTTACCAATTGCCTTTATTCGGCTAAGATTTGTGCTTCCTCGAAACATCCATTTTCCGTAGTCCACAACACGACAATCAATGTATACGTTTACATGCAATTGCAAATGGTTGACCATGTCTAGTCTATCTGGGTATCATTTCATCCTTGTCCACACGCCGTCCCTTTCTCATCCCCTTTTACAACTTCCTCTTCACCCTCGGCGTGGGCGTCCACTGCCCGTTCCCCGCCCTCTGCTCTCCAAACCCGCCCCTCACCTTCCCTGCAGGCGTCCCGCCTCCCACCCTCTCAAACAGCCTCTGCGCCGCGGGCGTCAGCCCCCCCGCCTTCCTTCCCCCAGGCGTCATGCCTACCTGCATGCGCGCCGCAGGCGTAGGCGCCGACAGGAACCTAGGCGTCTCCGACGTGAAGATACCAAGACCCTTGCCCACACCACCACCACTACCACTGCCGGTCTTCTGGCCGGACTCGCTATCGCTGCGCTTGGACGCGGTTATCCGATCGACCATCCTGTGGTGCAATTTCTCGCGGGACGTGGATTCGGAGATGGTGAAGGGCGTGGCGGAACTTGATTTTGCGCCGAAGCGTTCCAGTAGGTCCGTCGGGGCGTCTTCATCATCATCGTCGTCGACGTCGCCGTGTGGGGAGGGCGCTTGGGGAGCCACGAGGGCGTATCCGTTTATGAGGTGTGCTTCGCCGTCTATGTCGCCTGCTTCGCTGGCGGTCGGTCGCGGGTTTCCGGCGATGGCATCGCGCACGGCGGAGAGGGTGGGGCTGGGGGGACGTGTGGGATCCGTATCTTCGAGGGGGAGGCGGGTGTTGTGGTAGAGGACTCTTTTTGGGGGAGCGAGGGAGGCTTTTTCGGCGGCTTGGGCGCGTGTTGGGGCCCAGTCTTCTATGCCTTCGGGGTTGAACATGAGGGTGTTGAAGGCGGTATGTTTGTGCGTGTTCGGGGCAGCGGGGCGGAGGTCTGGGTCCTGGCTCGGACGGACGACGAGATCGGTCGAGGAATCCGTACCCGTCTTGCGGGCTTCGAGGACTTTCTGCTGTGCGAGACGCTGCTTGGAGGCATACATGTTGCCGTCGTGCATCCAGACAGACTTCTCGAAGCGCGATTTGTTCTGCCGGTCGAGGATCTTGTTGAAGCTTTCTTGATCTTCGGACGTGTATTTTGCCTGGAAAGCTCCTAGGCCCAGGTCCAGATCTACCTCTTGTAGTTTTCCTAGTCCTTCTTCGTTCTCTTCTTCTGCATTGTTTGCACCTCCCTTCTGTGTGAGCGGCGTATCGGCACCCCAAACACTGGGTGTTCTTTCCCCATTCCCACTCTCGAACCGTGTACTGCGCGCCTTCGCTGCTCCTGCTCCTCGTCTGGGAACCGGTGTCATGACCTGTGTGAGCCGTTTGCCGGCTTCACGAATCCATCCTTTATCTTTGCTTTCCAGGGCGCTGAGGTACTCTCTTTGTGCATCCGTTTCTGCTAGACCAGGGAAATAGTCGCGGCGGATGATATGGGAGATTGCCGAAGTATATGTGTCCTCATCAAGAATGATGCTTGGGCGCTTGATCCTCTTTGGTGCCGGAGGTGGTGGCATGAGGGCTGTAGAGGCGTTGCGCTTCGCCAGCGCCTTTTCGCGTCCAGAAGACATGGCGAGCGGTGGTTTGCAGTGCGCGAAAGTGATCGCTGGAGTAGGAGATGAACAAGCACACAAGGGGGTGAGAGGTCAAACAAGTGTATACACCGGCTGTGCCCCTACCGGGCCTCAAATGCTGGGCGTGCGGTTGGGCGTGTTGTGGAGTATAATCAACAACGGCGCAAGGTGATTCTCAACGTTGATAGCTGGCGCCAAGGCAGCGATCACTCTTACCGCCTTCAGCCCTATCAGATTCAGTGGGGTGAAAGTAACCGAATCCTACGTCACACCTGACAAGCGTGGACTAGACACATCTCATAAAAATAATGCAATGTTTTTGTGAGCTAAAATCTCATTTTCTACAAATTAGAAATGGCCCAATGCAGGAAGACGCCACAACACATGCTCCATTTTTCCTGGACCCCAGGCGCCGTGTCGCTCAAGC
>Ga0247757_10000208_pt1 | contig 48897 bp, 37 predicted proteins | sample UWRJL126311R4_FD_180929 | JGI IMG/M metagenome (GOLD analysis project Ga0247757, IMG submission 180929) | Plant litter microbial communities from Arlington Agricultural Research Station in Wisconsin, United States - UWRJ-L126-311R-4 | ecosystem: Environmental > Terrestrial > Plant litter >... | reverse complement strand
TTAGTAAGTCTTATACTAGTTATAGACTTTATTATATAACTTAATTAGTAAATCCTATACTAATTATAGACTTTATTATATAATCTTTTATTATATATCTAAGTTATACTTAGCTTCTTAGCCTAGATCTAAGTTATTAATCCTAGGCTACTAGTTATCCCTACTATTACTACTATTATAAGGTATAGCTATAATAATTATACTACTAGATTTTTAAGGGTATATAGAATTATTTAAATATTATATTTAAGTAGATTAAGTAGAAGAGTATATAGATTAAGATTATATTATTAAATTATATATTTAAGTAGATTAAGTAGTAGATAATCTAATATTATATTACTATTACTAGCTAAGTTAATAAGTAATCTTAGTATAATATAAGGATAGATATAGGCTCCTATATTAATATATAGATAATAAGGTAGATTAGCTCTATTTTAGCTATATTAAGATAAAAAAAAGAATAGATATAAAGATTTAGTAAAATTATATAGTATTTAAACTTATTAATATACTAATATCTTGCTAAGTCTAGGGTTCTACTATAGTTTTAAGTAAAAGGTCTAATTATATAATAAAATAGGCTATATTATCTTTAGATAATATTATACTATTTATTTAGTATCTTTATCTCCTTAAGTAGAAGTAATATATAGTTACTAGTCTTTCCTACTAATTATATATAAACCCTTTAGATACTTTAATTATATAAGTATATATTTAAATAAATTAATCTAATACTATATAAATAAGAACTTTTAAAAAGACTATTTTTATAGTCTATATTCTCTACTACTACCTCTACCTTTATAGCTTATTTATTTCTTTAAACCCTTTATCTCCTTTATTTCCTTTATCTATTTATTAATAACCTTTAGATTATATAGCTTTAATAATTACCTATATTTAGGTAATACTCCCTTCTCTAGAAAATTTATTATAAAGCTCCCTTTTAAAGCTCTTATTTTATAGTAGCTATTCTTTATCTATAATTTATAATAATTACTTCTCCTATAGATCTATTATAGCTAATACCTTTTTTAAGGCTATTATTACTTCTAATCCTCTTTCTTACCTTATTAAATAGTATATCTAGATTATTTTAGGTAGGTTTAGATATATATTATTAAATTTAGCGTATTTATCTATACTATAGGCTATATTTTAGTCTACCTTATCTATTCTCTTTTATAAGAATCTAGTTATATTTAAAATAAAGCGCTTAGTTACCTTAAAGGCTAAATAACTATAATAGGTATTTATATTAATAGAATAAGGGATAGTAATATTATTATTATCCTAATAGAATATTATAATAAAGTTAGTAATAGGCTTTATAGATAATTTTAGTTAGCTTAGGAATCTTATAAATAATAGAACGCTTATATATATTAATATATATATATTTAAATATAAAAAAAGTTTTAGATAGTTCCTTTTAAATTATAGTATTTATTTAAAATATAGTAGTTTTAAATAGAGTAGTTTAAATAAATAAAGGACTATAGGTTTATATAGACTACTATAGAGTATTAAGACTATATTCTATAGTTATACTACTAGTAGTACTATAGTAGAGTAATAGTTATTAAGATGGTTATTAAGGATATATTCAATAGTTATAGTACTAGGCGGTAGTATAGTGCTAACGTACTATAAGCTACCTAAATACTATAAACTATTTAATAGTAGTTAAGATAGTAAATAATCCAACTATAGTATTAAGACTTTTTAGCTCTTATAAAAGGGATAAAGTAACTCTAGGCTCTAGTCCTACTAGCTTTTATTCTAAAATCTTTAAGATTTTTTCTTTATATAATCTTCGAGTTATTATATAGTAGGGGAAATACTACTATCTTTAAGATCTTTTTAATATATTTAAAATAAAAGTCTTATTTATAAATTTATTTAATTAATTAATAACGAAATAGTCTATTATAATAAATAGACTACTTTATTATATAATTAAATCTTTTATCTAAACCTCTAATAGAATATTAGTATATTAATAAATTTAAATACTATATAATCTTATTAAATCTTTATATCTATTCTCTTCCTTATTTTAGTATAGCTAAAATAGAGCTAATCTACCTTATTATCTATATATTAATATAGGAGCCTATACCTATTCTTATAGCTAAAGGCTTATAAAGAAGATAAGAATCTAATAGTAATAAATAAAGATAATAAAGTAGTAAATTAGGAATATTTAAATTAAATACTAAGAAAGAAGTAAAGAAGAAAAAAAGAAAGATTATAAAACTTAAAAATAAGCCTCCCTTAAAGGGGGGTAATATACTAGATTACTTTATTATAGTATTTTATTATATAGTCCTAGAATTTACCGGCCCTCGTAGAATATTGGACCTGGTAGAATATTGGTATATTAACAGGTTTAAATACTATATAGTCTTACTGAACCTTTATACCTATTCTCTTCCTTATCTTAGTATAGCTGAAATAGAGCTAACCTACCTTATCATCTATACTTAATATAGGAGCCCGTGCCCGTCCTCACAATATCCTTGTTAGTATTAAAATACTTAAAGTAAATTTATTCATTATAAAGGAAGTATATTTATAGTTTCTCGCAAGTCCGTTACTCTAGATAGCTACTACTTAGACCTCACCATCCTTCCCGACCGTTTTTGATCTCCGTCGGAATCCCCTCCACACATCATTCATCCCCATCATAGTAGACTGCTTTCTTGCGAGTGAGCCACCAGTCGCTCTTGTCGATAGCCTTCTCTTAGTGGACACGCCAGCTGAAGTCGTACCCTTTCGTTCCCTCACTATTTCGCGCCTGATGAAGAATTCGCGAATAGTTTCGCCCTTTAAGACGACCAGTACCGCAATGCCAATAACAACCGATGTGACCGGAAGGGCAACGAGCCAAAACAACCACTGGCCCTGGTTCAAGTCTCGGATGTTGGAGGTATTCATACCAAAGTACGAAGTAGCCCAAGAAAGAGGCAAGAAAATAATAGTAACAGTAGTAAAGACGAGAATGGCATTGCCATTGTTTTCTTGCTGTATATCGAGCATGCGGGTTACGTGATCACTCACGTCTTCCAGTCGTGAATTAAGGTCGGAGATTCGCAGACGGATCGAATGGGCTTTTCGAAGCTGGGTCTCAATAAATGGGGCTTCTAATTTGAAACGCGCAGCCCGGAGGAGAGTCGTTGCACGGAAAGTACAGGGCTCGAGAATGCGGAGGTAATGTCGGAGGAGCTCCTGCTGTTGAAAATTAATGCTAGCAATTAGCTCTAGCTCTTCGCGCATGCGCCAGATCTGACGGAGTATGCGTGTGCGTGGGTGTTTCATGGCGTCGTGTTGCTGTTGGATATGGTCAGATATTATGTGCTTGGAGAGATATTGGCTTCTTACTAATCTGTGGTAAGACCCGGCATAGACGAAGTCCACTGGTTCGTCCGCATGGAGCGGTCGATTAATTAAAGTTGCGATGATCGTAGCGAGTATGTACTCCGAACCGACGCTATCATAGCTGATGGTGTCGGTGTCGGTGTCGGTGTCGGTATGCGACATGAGCATAATGTCATGTTCGGCTTTACTCATATGTTCCTTAACGCGGTTTCCCATGTAGAATATGTCTTGACCTGTGCTCTCAAGCAAGGTCCGGTCCTCTTTGAACTTGACAGCGGCATCGACAAGGTGCTGATTCATGGGATCAGAACAACGGTTGATAAGAGGGAATGACTTTGCGGCGAAAACAAGTAATAGTACCGCATTCTCAAACGCGTTGACGAGAGATTTTGGAAGCATGAACCGTGAAGGCATAGATCTCTTGTCGCTTGCAACACCGTCCCAGATGCTTCTGCCCTTACGGCAGATTTCATGCAAGGGATCTGCAATTAGGCCAATATAATGTGAGTAAAGCTCTAGCCGGTGATCAGCGTAGTACTGTTTGTCAGTCCGTATCCACAGGGCAAGCATCTCCTCGTCAGCAGAGCTGTCATTGATCCCAGGTATACTAAAGTGATGTAGTTGAACATGGCGCATTGCTTCATTTATGTGCCGGTATTGTGTGGTGTTCTGACAGACCTGGCATTCCTTCCAGGAAATGGTCGGCTTTTTCAGATTCGACAAGACGGTTAGAGGCGGGGGATCTCGGATGACCCACCAGTCAGAGATCTGGTACTTCAGTACCTGCGATTCGTCTTGTACACCCGATTGAATCGCCTAAATTCAGTTGATTAAAAGTGGTGAATTGAGTTTGTGATAGTGACCTACGGTCATGATAGTCCAGAATGCTCCCCAATATTTTTTCACCAAGACGTGTTCTGATGCAGACGGGGAATCTAGTGGGACATACAGTGACAAAAATTCATTTAGTATAGTGTAGAGATACCTTAGCTTCATGTTGCATCTCTTGACTAGATGAGCGCGAACACGATCATTCGGCGAATTATTGCACACGAGACGATACGGCTGCTGTTCCGTCTCTTGAGTCCTAAGAATCTCTTCTGAATTCTGAATCGTAAAGTTCCTCATCGGTAGCTGTAGTGATGGGAATTCAATCTCCAGCTCTACCCTCCTATCTCTCTTGATCTTCGATATATCCGACCGCATCTAGAAAGTTTTGTCGCTTGGAGTGTTTCGTCCACTGTTGTTAATATTTTGATTATGGACTCGATTGACGGCTCAGATAAGGTATTTTGCATTGTGAAATCCTGGCGGGTAGCCCAGCTAAGGAAATGCGGAATGGATATGTTCGATTTGCAATCTTGGATATTGTACTCCGTGGGAGTTGTTGGCATGCCTTCTCCATCCTCTTCAACGCAGACATTAGGGTTATAGGGATCGGGGGTCAACTTGGGCTCCTTTGCAACACAATTAGTAACTCCAAGTGAACATTGCACGATAGCATCGCTTGGTGGTGCATAAATCTCCGGCGCGAATTCGATAGCGCGTGGGTCAAAAACCACAACCCCCTTCTCTTCCAACTCGATCTTCCTCTGTTGTAAATCGGGCAATGCGGAAGTTGCTGCTATCGTTTCGTGAACTGTATATTTATGGGCAGGCGGAGGAAGCGGAACGTTTCGCATGCTCGAAGTCGTGGGATTGTACAAGACCATTGCATCACTAGTCTGGAACGTTGACCTCAGCGAAGGTCGTGGAATGAGTGCTAGGGCGTATTAGTTGCGCTCAGTCGAACTGGAATCTGAGTCTGAGCTTCCCTCCAAATGGGCGTTCTTGGGATGCTCATAATCTTCGCGGCGCCCCGCCTCAAGGACTCGCATGGTCTTTACTATGGCTTGAGATGACGGCCCTGATCTGAGGTCTACAGCATCCTCTTGGCGGTTAACTGGCTTGATCGGTGGTGACGCCACCTGTCTACTCATTTTCGGCCTTAGTTGTAATTTGATGGTGCCAAGACTTTCCTCTTCAAGAAGACCAAGCCATCTTTCTCCGTCGACCGTCTGATTGTCGGGGGTAAAGATGTCCACAATGTCGAATGAGTCCAGCGAGTTAACGAGACCACGCACTTTGATCGTTTGTTTTAGAGACCATTACAAGATGAGCTGGTGGTCAAGCGTAGTCATCTAGGGTGTACGCACAAAGAAAGTTCGACACTGGTTGAGAGACAGTGCAAGTTTATTCCCCTGAAGATCGGTGATTTCGACCTGGAGCTTTTAGATCCTGCTCTATAATGCGGATTGAATCATCGCTGATAAGATCACTGAAGGCCAGTTGACCGTACGTGACGATAGCTAAAAATATCAGCTTGCGACGGACAGCTTCACCAAGACTCGACTCACTATCGCTAAATGTAATGGCCCATATGTGCGGAACATATATGATAGAGTCATTTGAATCCTTCGCCTCGTTCATCAATCGGAACAACCGTTCTGTCTTCCACTCTTTCGCTGATTCGAAACGGTCGTCCCACTCGAACAAACTCATAATCGGGTATTGACAGTCTGTATTCATGGGCCCGTGACCGAGAAAGGAGCCCAAAGCAAAGTATGGAAAGCTCACTGCCGTTGCTGATAGTGTAGTATTTCTAACACCAGTGAGACCCAGATCCGCGCTATCTGCCCTTAGCGTCCAAGGAGAGAGATGATTTGTGGAGTGATCGTAATGTAATTTGCGTATTCGCTTTAGCAGACTTAACAGCAGAATTTTCCAGTCTTGGGATAGGTGTGGGGCCTCTAAGACGATGATCGTAAACTCATCGAATTCGAGTCGTTGCCGCTCAACATGTAGCCACCTTATCCTGTCAGTTGAACCATCATCACCACTGGGCTGGGAAGAGCAAGTCAGGTCCAGCTTATAGTGGCTTTCGCTGTCAAACAAACGCTTTGCCCCTAGAATGTTCAGTATATTCGTCTGCTCTCTGTTAGGGTAGTTTTGTCCCATATCTGCTTGAGACCAAAACCCCCAGCCTACTAAATCCCCCTTTAAAGGTTGTTCTCTACCAAAACCCCGGATCTTAATATCAATCGACAAAGGTTCTCCATTGTCATCGATGGGTACATTGTAAGCATGGCATCTGGGATTTTTTGGGTCCCGCTGAGATCCTGCTCGTAAGTGATGATGATAATGGTAGTGTGGCCTTCTTGGATACCTTCTTCCCTTCAATTCCCAGACTTTCTTTTTTTGCTTTCGATATCGTCCTTGGGAAGGGCCCGCTTCTTCACTGTCAGAAAGCTTGTTTGCGAGATCAGGTGACGCCTGTGCTGTGTCACTGGGATAGGGTGATAGTGGCGGCGGAGGCGGAGGCAGAGCTGGGGGTGTCGGAGGTGAAGGCGTTCTATAACGTGGAAGTGTGGGGAGCATAGGTGCTGAATTGAGAGTTACTTTAGGATATCCTGGTGGTATTGCGCCGTACGGTGGTGCTGATGGTGCTAGCGGTGGTACATATCCATACGGAATCTGTGATGCATACGGACCGGATGGATATCCAGGCATTAAATACCCATATGGCGTGGGAAAAGGCGAAAATAAATTTGGACCATGCTCATACCCAGATGGAGCAGCATACGGCGGTCGCGGATGTCTATTCGGCCGTGGATACCGATGGCAATCGTCGAAGGAGCCAATGCTTGGGGTACGCCGCCAACCGCCGTACGGCTGTGAAGGATAGTCATCATATGAGTCGAGACCACAACTACGCTGGCGTCTCCCTGACACGGAGCGATGTCGGATGCGTTCAGATTGCGGTCTCAGACGAGAGGCAGAGTCCGAAGGTTCGATCTCATCGATGTAATCCCAACCCTCATCAGACTCCTCACTAGACTCCTCGTGAAAGTTGGATGCTAGTGAGGCCTCTACAGACCTGGGTAGTCTTTCCTTATCACTAAAAATACCTATGCTGTGTTTCGGCACGATAGAGTGTTCACTAGGCGCAGTCGAAGCGTGTTCACTAGGCGTGGGTGACGTGTTGTCTTTACCTTCGTTCATACCAAGTTTAGGAGGATCGGGGTGTTCACTGGCGCTGCTAGGATCTTGAGTTCTCCGTGGATCGTCAATCGTGTTAATTACATCAATGGTAGGGTCCAGGGAGCTACGAGGACGCAGACTACGCTGCGTATCATCTCCCGGGTCAGTGGCAGCAATTCGGTCCTCGTCATCTGTGTCATCGACGTCTTCCACGGTCGCTTGTTTGCCTTTACGGGAGGCGGAAACCGAAGGGACGGCCCTTTCCTGGTCTTTAGGCTGCAATGCAAATAATGCATGGGGAGCGTCGAAGTCGGGGTCGGGTGTTGTTGTACCCCAGGTGTTCCGAAGTTTGGTGTCATTAGGGGCAGCAGTAATTGTCGTCCCTTCAAATGTAACCTTTTTCTTTCCCTTATTACTCTTTTTTGAAAAGAAGAATCCCCAATGACCCTCTTCGTCTGGATTCTGTACGGGCGACTCTGCATCCTTCAGCCCGACCTGCTCTCTGCTTTTACCCTTCTTTTTCTTTCCCGCCCCCGAGAATGAACTCCACCTATCATCCACCCTATTAATGCCCTGTATGATGCTCTCTTCAACCTCCCCTTTCATCTTGCTCCCAGTGCCCCAGCCTTGCCAGGCATCCACCTCCACCGGTTCGTCAAGCGCCGCCGCAGACTCGCCTCTTTGCGCCGCCCGATTCTCATCCGTGCGCCTGCTAATCTTAATATTGGAATTTGCCCTTCTTTTCTTGTTCTTCTTCGCCATTTTATGGTGTGGATGAATGCTAAAAGTCGAGTGCGACAAGAAAGGCTGAACATCTTATTCAATGGATCAGCCTTGTCATATGCCTAGTCTTGGCATTGAGCTGGTATATAGCCAGATTGGCCTTGGATAGTAGGTACTATTGTACAACACCCTATTATCTATTAGCTATCCATCTAATCTTGTAGTAGATTAAGTGATACTTGAAGATGGATATATATTTAGGCTTTATATAAAGATTAGAATATTATTCTATTTATTATTTTATAATATAAAGTAATATTTAACTATTATCTATTTTCAATAATTATAATTATAATTTAATATAAGATAATGATAGTTTTTAAAAAAAAAATTAAATTAAAGTCTAAAACTCTAATCTTCTTTTATATTATTCTCTAGGTTATCATTTTATATAAAGAGTCTTTATAGGGTTCCTAAAGAAGAAGAGAAAATGGTTCTTATATTCTATAGAAGATTTAAATAATATATAAACATATATTATAATAAAGGTTGTATTAGAATCCAGCAATAATCATTAATCCATATCCAACGGTAATAACAACGATAAATGCAATTAGCGATGCAGGAATACCACGAGTGAGAAAATGTTTGACGTCAAGGTAGCGTTGTCCTGTTCTTTGGTCTTCCATCATAATGGCCGCTTAGGTATCGTTAGCACCATCGTCCATCAGTGCGAGCAGAGATAGGAAGAAACTCACTCATGTTCGGAAATCCCGATGTTGGCAGGCCCATGGCAGCGCTAGCCATAAGCACACTACCCATGACGAGAAGGTTCGGATGTGGTTTGGCCATCCCCTGTCCGACCTGCTGAACGAGGGGTAGTACAATGAGCGCGGCGACGGTGTGGCTAATAAAAGTGGCAACCACCAAGATCAAACCGGCGAAGACAACAAGTACACCATACAAACTCATGTCTTGTACATTACTCGTAATGGATTCGGCAATTGTGTGCAGCAGGCCCGAGGAATTAACTGCTTTTCCTAGGGACAGACCACCCGCAGCAAGGATGATGATTGTCCAGAGAAAGTTGTTGAAGTCTTCCTTGTTTAAAATGCCTGTACCAAAGAAAAGTACAATAGGAATAATAGCGATGACACCCATATCACCAAAAATAGGCTCGAGCTGATGGCTAACGCACCAAAGAATAATGGTAGCGACTGTGACGATACAGATGAACCACTGGGTTGCCGAGAAAGTATCTCGGACTGGTCTAATGGGCACGATGGTGGTGTTGCGGCCGGGCTTGAATGTGATGAGCAGCAGAATCCAAATGAGAATAATGGAAATGATGCAGACAGGGAGTGCAATGAAAAACCAAACGCCCCAGGACGGCTCTGGGGACATATTTTGAAGGGCGATGAGATTCTGAGGGGACGCGATGGGGGAAGCAGCGCCACCCATGTTGGAGGAAAGGGCAATGCCGAGGAGAAGGGCTTTAGTCATATCTGAATCTGCGGGAAGATTACGGAGAATAGGCTACGCTGTTACTAGAAGGCTCTTGCCACTGGGCTTGACGACGTACCTGAATGATGGAGAAGCAAAGAACAGGTGCAGCCACGTTACTGATCCACATGCTGGCAAACATGGCAACAAACATGTTGGTTACGAGAACAGTTCGTGGCTTGGTACCCGCTTTACTTAGAACGAAGGTAGCCATGATCTTGGCGATGTTGTATTTGGACAGCGCTGCCGCTATGGTAAAACCGCCGAGGAGAAGCATGATGACGGGGGTCCACATGGCAGCAAAAACGTAACCAGCAGCAGCTTTGGTCTCGAGACGCTGACCGGTAGCATCACTGCGGACAACGCGGAGGGTGACAGCCAGGAAAGGCACAAGGAGTGAAGTGACGAATAGAGGGATCGCTTCACAGGCCCACAGTAAACTCACAAAAACTACCATAGCTAGGCAATTCTGCTGCTCTGGCTTTTCCATGACGGGTACCACGAGGAGCACGACAAAGACTGCTAGAATAGCAACAAAGAGCCAGAACTGAGAGCTCAGCAACCACGCCGGGCATCTGTATCTACCAATGGGTGTGATGAACTCCTGGAGCTCCGGCTCCAGCTCGTCTCCTTGCCGACGGACATTGTTTGGATCTGTTTCTCGGCCCAAGAGTGTCTGGGTGAGGCCAAAGTTGGCAGCCTGGGCTTTACGTTCAATGCCAATCATCTCGCGCCACACCGTGTTTCGCTCCCAGACGACGTGCTCGCGCAGATGCAGCCTAAGCTCCCGCTTCGCCTCGTTTATATCCCCTTTTGTGCATATGCGGGAATAGACGTCCTCGACACTTGATAGGTTCTGGCTGAGCTTCTCTATTGTGCTCGGTTGGAACGGGTACGCTGGGCAGACGTATTTGTCGAGGTAAATGCGCTTCAGCTTCCGGTCCAATATCTTATCGTACTTTTTCAGAACCTTTTCAAAGCCAGTCTTGTTAAGCTGGAGGAAAGAGCGCAGCTCACATAGCGAGACGTAGATGCTGATGGCACGCTTTTTTAATGACACACCCTCGTCATAGAGGGCGGAAAAAGCCATGTCATTATAGTCGTCAAAGGCCATGCTCGTTCTACGACGGGAGGAGGCAAAGTCTGCTGATGAGTACATGTCTTCGGGGTCGTGGTCAGACAAGGGCCGCGAGCGGGCGCCGTCATGACTCCGTCTCCGCAATCGCGATGTTTCATTTACGCCGTCGTCGGAATCGTCATCGTCGTCGTCGATTGTAGATCGCTTGCTTGCGCTGCTCAGCTGACGTGCGCGGCCAAAGCCAATGTGCTTGAAGATGCTCCCGCTGCGGCTCTTCTTGCCTGGCGGAGCGTTCTCGCGTTCGTGCTCGTACACGTTCTGCTCATCCTCATATGACTCCTCATCCCGAAGCATGTCTTGAACTTCGCCATAAATCTCAAGCTCCTTGAGCTGGTAGAACGAGGCGACCTTCTCCAGCTCAGCGTCCAGCAGGCCGGTAAAGACCTTGTCCACGTCATCGTGGGCGGCACTCAGTAGGGGTGAGGACTCTGGATCTACGGCGGCGGTAGTGATGGCACGGTGCTGATTCAGACGCGTCTCGAGGCTATAGATGTGCTTCTTCAGGTTGCTGTAGGCGATGTAGTGGTTGGTCCAGTCGGGCACGGCGTTGAACTGCAGGCTGTGCGAGAACTTCATCTCGGCTGCCGCGCTCAGCCACTCGAGCTTCTCGCGCTTCTTGCGCGCCCTCTTTTGCTGTTGCTGCTGCTTCTGGGCGCTGTCCTGGCCAAGGCTTGCGTGGTGCGGTGCGAGCTCCTGTAGCTCGTATACGACTTGAGGCGAGCGGTCGTGATGCGGCGCGGTGCGGTCCAGCGTGCTATGTACGTCAATAGCCGGGGGGTCACGCGGATGTAGCAGACGAGCTGGAGAAGGTTGGGACAGCTGTTGTGCACTAATGCGTGATCTGACAATGGGACTCGGTCTGGTGGTTGTGTGCATGCGAGTGCGCCAGCGGGCCGCTTGGTTGGCTTTCCGTACTCAGCCTTGCCGCTACACCGCCTACTTGGCCTGCCCGATCTGCGGCCATCTGCCTACCTTTGCATCATGGCAACTTACAAGGACTACGAGGCAATACGTTCAGTGGCACCCATACTGCCCGTGATTGCATGGGCACCGTTTGCATTCATTCATACCACCCAGCGCGCCGGGTAGTCTCACATCCCGTGGCAGTGTTTGAGGACACATGAGTTCATATGTATCTAATATCGACACGCAGCCAGTCAGACATCTCCTTTGCCTACAGAGTCCCGTTGATGCGATGCTTCCTCCTGTCCCTATTTTTTCTTCACTTGTTTCCCGATCCGTCGTTCATAGACAGCATCCATCATCACATCATCCACTTATTTCTTCTTAAACTACCACACATGTCAGCGTTGTTCAATACCCGTTCCAACCACCCTCAACAAAAAAAAACTTACAGCGAAGGTCCCATCCAATCTTAGGGCCAAGCTTCGGCAGCTCATCCGCAACGCTCTGCACGTCCTTATCGCCTCGCCCCGAAAGACAGATGACCACGTCCTGGTCCTTCTCCATCGTCTTGGCCAACTCTACAGCCCCAAAGATGGCATGCGCTGTCTCCAGCGCGGGGATAATGCCCTCCAACTGCGAAATCAGCCGGAAGCCAATAAACGCCTCGGCATCCGTGGCTGCAATGAACTTAGCCCGTTGCGTGTCTTTCCACGATGCCAATTCGGGCCCCACGCCCGGATAGTCGAGGCCAGCCGAAACTGAGTGCGTGTCGCTGATCTGCCCGTGCTTGTCCTGAAGTATGTACGTGCGAACTCCATGCAAAACGCCCTTAGATCCGCCCGTCAGCGTAGCGCTGTGCCGGTCTGTATCAATGCCATCGCCGCCGGCCTCCACACCCAGCAGTCTAACCGATGCGTCGTTGGTGAACGGGTAGAACATGCCAACAGCGTTGCTGCCACCGCCCACGCAAGCAACCACGGCATCGGGCAGCTTCCCGCGCTTCTCGTGCATCTGCTGCTTAGTCTCGTTGCCGATGACGGACTGGAATGTGCGAACAATGGTAGGGAAAGGATGGGGTCCAATGGCCGAGCCAATGATATAGTGCGTCGTCGAAAGGTTAACGACCCACGATCTCAAGGCCTCATTCACCGCATCGCGGAGGGTCCGGGAGCCAGCTTCGACCGCCACCACCTGAGCGCCGAGCAGCTTGATGCGGAAGACGTTGAGCGCCTGACGCCTTACATCCTCTGCACCCATATAGATGGTGCACTTCATGCCAAACTTAGCGCACACCGTTGCCGTCGCGACGCCATGTTGACCCGCCCCGGTCTCAGCAATGATCTCCGTCTTGCCCAGTCGTTTTGCAATGAGAATCTGACCGAGCGCGTTGTTGATCTTGTGGCTGCCCGTGTGGTTGAGGTCTTCTCGCTTCAACCAGATGTTAGCACCGCCAGCATACTCGGTGAGACGCTCGGCAAGGTGCAAATGCCCCGGGCGTCCCATATAGTCGTAGTACGACCGGTATTCATCCCAGAACTTGTCGTCGTTGATTGCTTCATTGAAGCCCCTTTCTAGCTCGGCAAGACAATCCATTAACGATTCGGGTACATACTGGCCGCCAAACTCGCCAAACCGAGGTGGTAGCACATGCTCGTCGCTGAAAGCGTCCCTGTTGAGTGCGTCGATCTGGTCAGCAAGGCCTGGGCCTTCAGGGACGTCGGCGTCGGTGACCACCTTGTCTACAGAGACACCCGTGGGCTCCTGGGCGGCGGCGAGTGTCTCGATGATGCCGACCTCACGCGTCGTCGTAACGCGGGCGCTCTTCCCGCAGATCCTATCGCAGTATTCCTCGACTGCCTTTGCACCCTGGCCGGGCCCAGCGTCTGCGAGCACGTTGACGATCTGACTGCCGATGACGACACCCTCAGCAATCTGGCCCACGCTCAGGAAGTGGTCGCGGGTGCTAACGCCAAAGCCAACGGCAGCTGGGATATTGCCTGAGTACTTGTGCACGCGCTCAAGGAGCTGTGGAAGGGCGGCGTTGAGGGTGCCCGTGGCGCCCGTGACACCCATCCGGGAGACGACGTAGATGAACGAGTCCGCAATCTTACAGAGGACACGCATACGATGCTCGGACGTGGCGGGAGCTATTAAGGGGACGTACGAAAGGCCGTAACTAGCACAGAAGTTACGGAAACGGAGGGCCTCCTCGGGCGGGAGGTCAACCATGATAAAGCCATTGGCGCCGGCATTGCGAGCGTCCTGCAGCATGCGCTCCTCGCCATAACTCAATAACGGGTTATAATAGCCCATGAGCAGCACGGGCGCCTTGAGCCCGCGCTGGCGGGCGTCACGGACCATCTGTAGACAGGACTCGGTGGTAACTCCATTCTTGAGGGCTTGCGTGTTGGACTTTTGGATCGTGGGGCCGTCAGCAATGGGGTCAGTAAATGGCATGCCCAGCTCGATGATGTCTGTACGTGTCAATTGAGCGCTTGAGGTGCCATTTCTGGGCCATGGACGTTACCAGCGCCGCCGGCCTCCATGCCAAGCATAATGTCAGGCGTCTCTTGAGCAGTGGGGTACCCGGCCGTCACGTAGGTGATGAGCGCAGAACGACCCTCTTTTTTGCATCGGGCAAACGTCTTCTTGATGGTGTCCATGGTGTGTGAGGGGGAGAGAGAGAGGGAGAGAATGAGGGAGAGAGAGAGAAACAAAGATTCTTATTTATCCACAGCCGCTAGCGGCGAGTGAGTCACTCTGGTAGCAGGGAGGGAGAAGGGAAGTGGAAGAGACGCAGGTGAGTCGTGCAAAATAGTCTAGCAATTTACGTGCATGACGAGTCCTGTCCCGGTCCCAGCCCACCGCCCCGCCGCCAACGCCGCCACTCAGGCCCCGACCTCGGCGCGTTGCTCCTGCCATATTGGGTTGCCGCCTGGTCCCAAAACGCATCCAGTGCTTAGTAACTCATGCAACACGTGACCATATGTCATCTGAAGTTGAAGGTACTTGTCACCATCGTTGTAGTACACCTTCTCCTACGTCTCCTATTTTTCTTACTTTTCCACGAGGGTGAAGATCGTCCTCGGGCACATATATGCGTCAGCTCAACCTGGGAAAGACGCGTGGAGCCATGCTGATTTTCGGTATGGCCTTCTGATCGGTGGCCTTCTTTGTATCCTAAACTTCGCCCACGTGTAGTCAATGGCATGTCTCATCAAGCCTTTTGTTCAACTCCCCAATAGAGGGCTTGCTGCGATACTTTTTTGAGATATTCGTACAATCGTTCTTACGCTAGGCTTCACGTTTATAGTACTATAGAGTACTAGCGTATTGTCTTCCTTACAAGGTTCTAAGAAACTCAGAAATCATTCTTTTTAAAAGCAGGATATCAGGTCCTGTTTTCTTTCTAGAGCTCCAAGAAATACACACATAATAGAGCTGATTTTCTTTGCCCTTTTACCTGCTTTCTATAGGGAAATATGAAAAGATAGGGTCTTAGTTATAAGTACTTTAAAAAATTAGTAATAATTTAACAAACTTGTAACGATTCCTACCAAGCTACAAGTTTGTATATTTAAAGATCTTACTTACTATAGCTAGGTATCCGACAAGTGTGGCTGGTAATATCCTAATATCCTGTTTTCCGCGGCAAGCCCTCTAATAACGTACGTACGCACTCTGAACAAGCTCACTTACCGTAGTCCCCGTGATGCGCTAGCACCAAAACAGACACAAACGCATACCATGATGCTGTTGGTGGAGAAAAGTCTCCCCACAACCATTGTTATCCGTCTCCGGTCCAGGTGAAAGATGGTCTATAAAACCAAGTACAATAGGCTCCATTATGTATACACACGTTTCCTTCAATATCATCACCGTAGTCAATTGTGTTGTCTCTCGTGTCATGTCAACCATCATACTAGCGATGCTGGCCTTCTTAGGCATGGCCATGGGTCACGGCGTATTGAAAGCGCCCACTCCACGCAGTGTTTGTTACCCTGATACTGATTATACGATTGGGGCTAAGAGTAAACGGTGAACAGTCTGGTACTGCACAGGAAGCGCTGTGTGGATCAGCAGTTTCCAAGAAGCTTAACAGCGGTAGGACCGATCATGTCCATCAATTGTATTCATGCCCCTGACCAAACTGCCACAGACCCCGCAGGGCCCATTGAAAATGCAATGGCAAAAGCGGACGGTGACTACAAATGCAATGCTTACCTCTGCCGCGGCTACCAGTATGAAGACAATGCATCAAAGGCACAGGCGTACAACGCCGGCCAAGTTGTCCATTTCTATATCGACCTCGTCGCTGCGCATAAACCTGGGTGGGCTGTAAGTCGTCCAACATCCATCATCTTACCAAGGCCGACCACAAGCTGATCAGCGGAACAGAATGTGTCAGTCATTGATCTTAAGACCAACAAGGTCATTGGATCGCCTGTCAAGTCTTGGGACGTGTGGCCGGACAATGTTCCTGGTGGAGGAGACGACGGTATATCTCCTCTCTCCGTCCGAGAAACAGTGCGCGCAGCAACAGCTAATCGCAACCGACAGTCGACTTCAACATTACTATTCCAAATACACTAGGATCTATATGCAATCAAGGAGGAGATTGTGCATTACAATGGTACTGGTGGTCCAACAGCAATTCACAAACGTATGAAGGCTGCGTTGATTTTTACGTAAAATAGCGCCTGTAACGTTACTATCAGATTACAGTTGTTAATTTAGTTTCAGAGGCATAAAGCATGTCGATACTTTTCTCAGCTTAAAAGAATGTCACTCGTTTCTTAACATCCTTTCTCGGGCTGCTTTCGCTGATGTCGTAATAAAAACCGATTCAATCGTGCCCTGGTCCGAAGGCCCGGATGCTAAACAAGATGTAGAAGGCGGCGAAAAGGAGTATTAAGGCAACGAAAACAGTGAAGAAACTATAATAGGCCACCTTTTTCAATACGTAGGAATGTAAGTCTCTTATAAGAGGTCGCTAGAGGTCTGGACGTACAAGCACGTGAGAAATTCATCTCACAACTTCAGGTTGGAGCAGGGTGTCATCTTCTATATTGTCTACTAGATAGCAGGTACTATATATCCCCATGGTGGTTAGGGTGGGTGTAAATAGGATGAATATTGACCGAGAGACGGTGATCAGGATAGGGAAGAGAGACAGTAGAGAGTAGGGCGAAACTTATGACCTAGTGAGGTTGTTGGGCTTGTGGTCAACAACAAGCAAGTTGACTACTGACGCTAGCAGGAACTCTATTGAATCATCTGACCATTCGGGATATCTTTGCTAACACGACGGGCTTCCACACATGGATCGATACCCATTTGATATTCATGGCAGAAATCTAGATAATCCTGCTTTTACCAAGTCAGCCGTATGCAAACATCAAGCATTTACGCTCTATAGGGATAACATGGTGGCCCATGCATGCGCCTGAAGCATTATACCGTTCACATCCAGATGCTTTCACAGCAACAGATTTGGCCAAATTGCCCTTGGGGTGGTTCAGTATAGGTTGACATCTTCATACGGAAAATTACTCTCGCTCTCGGTATCCACGCAAATGATGCGTGACCATAGACGATCGGACTTGTAATACTATGTACCATGTTAATACCACTCCAAGTGCTCGGTTACCAAAATTGTACGACCGCGTCCATATATACGAGTGGGGTCGGCTTAATCAAAATTAGCTTAGGTGATCAGCAAATAGATTGACCACCGGCAGATATACGCATCTAGAGTAGCATATCAACCTAAGAATTCCCACGAGTGGAACCCCAGCAAGAGTAGCAGCGAAGCAATACGTAAGTGTCTATAAATCAGATGGAGGCTGCGGTGAACAGCTGATGGAAACTTGAAAAACTAAACTGCAACAAAGCTTCCGTCTACAGTCATGAAGATCTTCGACATCCTTTCCGGTCTCTGCCTGGCCATAATTCCAATCACTGCACAGGTAGCGCCTGTGGTTTCGGAAACAGGCGTTTCAGCGCATCCATTCGATCTCAGCCAAGTCATGCTCACTAGCAGCCGGTTCATGGCCAACCAGAACAGAACCTTAAGCTACCTCAAATTTGTTGATACAAACCGACTTCTCTACAATTTTCGACTGAATCACAAGTTATCTACGAACGGTGCCTCACCGAGTGGAGGCTGGGATGCTCCTAGTTTTCCTTTCCGTACTCACATGCAGGGCCATTTCTTGAGCGCATGGGCCCAGTGCTATGCACAATTAGGGGATACGACGTGTAGAGACCGGGCCACGGGCTTTGTCGCAGAGCTTCTCAAATGTCAGAACAACAACGCTGCCGCGGGGTTCAGCGCAGGGTATCTATCTGGCTTCCCCGAATCCGAATTTTCGAAACTGGAGAGCGGCACGCTCAATAGCGGCAACGTACCGTACTATGTGATTCATAAAACACTAGCCGGACTTCTGGATGTCTATCGCTGGATCGGAGATGCCAACGCAAAAACTGTATTGCTCGCACTTGCATCATGGGTGGACGCGCGGACGAGTAAATTGAGTTACGATCAAATGCAGAAAGTCATGGGTACCGAGTTTGGTGGAATGAACGAGGTTTTGGCCAACATCTATCACCAAACAGGTGACAAGAAATGGCTCACTGCTGCGCAAAGATTTGATCATGCTGCTGTCTTTAATCCCCTTGCTTCAAACCAAGATCAACTGAACGGGCTCCACGCAAATACTAATATCCCCAAGTGGATAGGTGCTGCACGTGAATTCAAGGCTACAGGAACAGGTAATGTGTTCGATATGTATCATTCTACGTGAGCTGACACCTTCATAGGCAGATACGCGGATATCGCCCGCAACGCGTGGAAATTCACTACCAATGCTCATACGTATGCGATAGGTGCAAACAGTCAAGCCGAACATTTCCGATCTCCAAATGCTATTGCTTCTTATCTGAACACTGATACTGGGGAGGGCTGCAACACCTATAATATGCTCAAACTTACCCGAGAGCTCTTCACCATGAATCCTTCCGACGCCACGTACTTCGACTTCTACGAGCGGGCACTTATCAACCACATGCTTGGCCAACAAAACCCAACTACAGATCACGGCCACATCACCTACTTTACTTCCTTGAACCCAGGTGGTCACCGCGGCCTTGGTCCAGCTTGGGGGGGAGGCACCTGGAGTACGGACTATGACTCGCACTGGTGCTGCCAAGGCACAGGCATCGAGACAAACACCAAGATGCAGGATTCTATTTACTTCTTCGATGATTCTGGCCTTTACATAAACCTTTTTACACCTTCGAGGCTCAACTGGAAGGCACGCAGCGTCATGATCGAGCAATCAACTACTTTTCCGGTTAGTGACACGACCACCATCAAAGTCACAGGGACAGGTACTTGGGCAATAAAAGTCCGTATTCCTTCCTGGACTTCTGGTGCAACAGTGGCTGTCAACGGTGCGACACAGTCTATCAATACAACTCCAGGCACATATGCCACGTTATCCAGGACATGGACCTCTGGAGATGTTGTGACTGTAACTCTTCCAATGAAGTTGCGCGTGATACCTGCCAATGACAATAAGTCTGTAGCGGCTTTAGCTTTTGGGCCGTCTGTACTGTGTGGGAATTATGGCAGTTCTACTCTTTCTGCACACCCCAAACTAGACCTTACATCAATAAAGCGCAGCAGCGCCTCCGGGCTCTTATTTACAGGTACTGCAGATGGAAAGACCGTAAACATCGGTCCTTTTTACGAAGCGCAAGGTTTTAACTATGCAGTCTACTGGGCCATTAGCGGGTCTTTACCGAATTAAGCGTGGACAAATCACACTGTATGTCGAGAACACCAATGGGGTAGATATAGCAGTATGTATTATCTTATGAAAGCCAATATTATGCATAATCCGGCATTATCTGTATTTCTAGAAATGCGTACCGTCCCCGGTAGGCTGTTATCCCTTAAAGTGGGCCACTTTAGTGTTTATGTGTCGTAAATGCCCTTCGTCAATGACCGATCTCGGGCTACGATGACTCCTATAAAAGACACTATACTTGGGTACCTTCTTCGCTACAGGTATGAATCCACATGACGCGGAAATAGAACGAGTATGCTTTATCCTTAACTATGACACCTATAAGGTTTATGGGACTTATGCTTCAGGAGCGAAGGCTCTCAAGTATTTTCATATCGATTCGTGTATTATCCTACAGGCACACCTACTCTCAGACGCGACTGACCAATTAGAAGTCAAGCTTTCAGAGGAAAACAATATAAAGGCTGGTTCCCGGTCCCTGCCGATATTTTAGTACATCGGTTTTGCGCCCGTATTATTCAACTTGTAATGTCCTGGACTTGGTGGCACGTCTCCCTTTTCCCATTCCTTTGGTTCATCACCTAGCACGAACTCAATTGTCCCTCCATCAGTCATGAGGTCAGTATGAACAAACCAGTTTCTATCCCATTCTTCCCCGTTTATCTTTATACCTTGAACAAAATAGTTGTCAGGGCCGAGCCCTTTAGCAGTAATTCTCAGAGTATGATTGTAGTTAACAGTCATGTTAATGTCAGAGAACCATGGTGAAGCTAGCAGATATACTGGCTGGGTCACCACCGGGTAGATGCCGAGCATCTGCCAAATGAGCCACGAATTCAGGGCCCCAGAATCTGAGTTCCCAGGCACGCCAAATGCTGCATTCCTGAAGCTATTTGATTTTAATCAAGAGTAAAAGCCTTTCGAGTGTTTTGTATCACTTACTATTGTCTTCCCAAAGAACGAGACTGATTCACACTCTTCCACTGCTTATTTATATAGTTGTATAAGTATGGTGTAGCGAAATCTGGCTCATTCCCAATATTCATAATCGAGGTAATTCCTACATTATTTGCCCCCAGGTTGGTCTGGCTGGTGTTGGGTAGGAAGATGTAATCGAGACGTGACTCAAACAAGTCTTTCCCGCCCATCAGATCAACCATAGTCTCGACGTCATGGGGAATGACAAATGAATACTCGAAGGGGGTACCTTCATAGGTGATCGATGGCCATGAGCAGCTGTCACAAGTTGCTGGGTTATAATTTTCTGAGTTGAAGGTTCCATTGGGAAATCTTGGCGTGAGAAAACCGGTGAATACTGGTGTCGTATTGACGCTGATTACGTCCGGGTCCCACAAATTCTGCCAGCCTGAGGACCGGATAAGGTATTTGTTAACGTCCTCCGGTTTCTCACCTCTAGCGACTTGGCTAAGAGCGAAATCATTCGCAGAATATTCGACTGTGCGGGATATAGAGCGCTCGCTGTTAGTTGTAAGGTATCCATACGTAAGCCAGTCGTCTAAAGCGCCTCGGCCTTCTTTGTTGCTTCCTTTTGTCGAGACTTCAGCATCTTTAACCATAGCCTCATAGCCATCTTTCCAGTTGATAGCCCCGCGCAGACCTTTGACGTAGGCATCGGCTAGTACGTTATCGGCGTTACTCCCGCCTTGTGTCAGACCATTATCGTTCCCAGATCGGCCATCTGGCAAATACCCTTGATGTCGCCAAATATCAATCAACCCTCTGATTTGACTCTCGTACACCTCGGGTTGAATTAGATGGGTCAGGCTAATGGTGTTCCTAAACGTGTCCCCTGTAGCCTGTCAATGACGGAGCTATGAAATGATGATATTTACGTACATATGCAGTAAAAATCGTCCCAAGAGGGCTCTTCAGATTCCCACAGCGGATTTTCCCCGGTCCGGTCGGAAGGCATTAGGTGCATGAAATACAACGATGAGTAAAGCAGTATCAGGTGCGTCTGGTTAGCATCTGGGCCGGTGTCCACTTGCACCTTACTGAAGACATCATTGTTCCATTCATTTTGTACGTCTTTAGCGGTAGCTTGGAGGTTCCAATCGGAGATTTCTGTGTCCTTGAAATTGCAGGCCTTCTCCGAGGAAATAAATGAGATCCCTACTTTGGAAGACACTGTGGCGCCGTTTGTCGAGATATTGGAAGGGGCCCAGCTGAATAACGCCCCCACTCGATCGCCATTTGGCCCCGATATTGCGCTTGAGTCACGGAATTCTGGTTGGGGTGACACAGGCGTGATACGCGTCGTGTTTGTGCCGACAAAGGTGCGCGCTTCGGTGGGTGCTGTGTCAAATTCTCCGCAGAAATAGATAGTGTAGGGCGCGCCGAGGTTAAACCCACCAGCATATGTGCCATACCCCGTGTACGATTTTCTATCATCCGATATGGTGACAGACCCGTTGACGTAGTATTGAGCGCAAAAACCGCCCGGGGGATCAGGAAGAAAATGCGACACGTCAATCAATACGTGCCTTTCTCCGCCCGAGGGAAAGTCGTACCGCATGATTCCTGCATGCTTGGTAGCAGAAAGAGTAATGCCGACTCCGTTCTCCAACTCAGTGTGGAAGTACCCTACGCTTGCTTCATCAGTGCCCAACCTTTTCTGCCAGTAAGTGGTGTCGTTCAAAATGTTAACCGGCGAGCTTGCGGTTGTCAGTGGCATTTGCGATATGACTCCATATTTGGGGCAGCCTCCTGTTCCAGACTCATGCATCATCGAGACACCGGTCACAACGCCTTTGGGTGTGTATCCGCCGTTGAGCGTAGCAATGTCGATGCGGTCTTCCCAAGTATCAATACCCAATTTGACAACGCCAAACGGGACCGCGGCCCCGACAAATACATCTCCTCCACCGTACGCATATCCCGGAATGGGTCCTTCAGAGCCAATGAATGGATTGACATAGTTGGAATAGTTGAACTGCGCCGAGACAAGTCGCACGCTTGAAAGCATCCAACCCAAAACGCGCATCATGGTCGCGGTCGAAAACGGAGCCTATACAAAGGAGCAAGGAGCCTATATAGACAGTGCAAGTGTGCCGTGGGCAGTGGGCAGTGGAGAATCGGAGAAGACGCAGCTTCCCCAATCATGTAAAGACCCGCATTAGTGAAAGCCTCATAAGCTAGGAAAGGACAGCATTTGAGCTGCAGATTCTTCATGTATGTAGGTGCTGCAGTGTTGCATCCGCTAAATAAGTTACTGTGGGGTGTCGTTTGCTTGCCATCACCTGCCTGTTTCCCCGCGTTGTGGTCTTTACGGCTGCCAAAGCGATCAGCAACCGAAACATTTTTCATCCTTGTCTGCCCCCGGTTCAGGTCGGCTGCAAAACCACTCACCGTCAAAGCGCGTAGGTCATGCAGCCACTCTCAGCACGGTCACATGGAATCACCGGCACGAGGGAGGGGGGCACGCCTGCGAAGCGCATATGGTTTCGGAATGTCAACACAAGTGGGTGTCTGTAAGAAGAAGGTGACTTTTCTACACAACTACCCAGTAAATTTTGTGCTGAAATCACATTATGGATGGTTTCTTCGATGGCTGTTGACATCCGAAGCACCAAAGTGGTGGCCTGTCCCTGTCCCTGTCCCTATCCCACGCAATGGTTGACTCTGAAGTCTGACCATATGACGAAACGGTTGATAACTTAGCACTCCATGTATTCAGACAGCTGCCGGTGATGATATGAACGGCCTCGAGCGTATGAGACGTCTAGTAGACTTCCTAATAAGATTCATACATTCAGCAAAAGGTATTTTCATCCAATACGCCCATGACGAGTTGATTCCCATAGAACCATTCACCCAACCAGTCCTCGTTAGACCCAAGTGCTCCAATAGGGCAAGAAGAACTCGAGTCAGTGATCTCCTCGTCGAAGGTGAAAGGCTGAAGCTGATGTGCGTCTTCACAATCGGAAGTTGACGTTGTATTTATGTACCACCTTGCTGCTTCACAGAGAAGCTTATACAAGCGATGTGGTTGCGCTGCAGCTACAGAGTCCGGTACAGAGACTCGAGATTCAAGAGACGCCGCAAACACTTCTAACAGCTCAATTTCAGACATATCGAGGCGTCGGACGGCATGAACGAATAGAACACTAAATGGTGGGAAGGGGCACTGCACAATAACCCTGTAGGGTACATGAATCAACAACCATGTAGGTGTTTGAGATGTTTCACATACCAGTCGGAAAAATGCGCTAACATCAACGACGCATGTTTATTACTGCAGACAGTGGACATACATTGTTGGTGTGCGCAAAGAGCTTCGTGGGCCACAAAAACACATTCTTCCGAGAAATGGTTTGCATTTTCCTTTGAGCTAGGGACAGCGTAGAGAATCAAGGTGAGCAGGGAAAGCTCACAGATCAAATCACAGTGCAAATGGAAAACTCCCAACGGATCGACTACGTTATCTACCGGGTTGCTAAGGGCCTGTTCGATATCGTCAGCTATATTTTGGCTACCACAGGAGCGAGAGGAAGGAACCGTACCGAGATTGCGTCACGAGTTTTTGCTATACACTGTCGCGTATCTATAGCAAGAGACTGAGCGATGTGTGCGCGCTCCGCCTCTGGCCGTAAAAGGCTTTGCGGGCTGTAGAGGCCATCGTAGGTTCGCCCTTGAACTCGAGCTATCTGTATACCACGGCTCGTTTCACTAAAACTTAGCAACACATCCTCGTCGCGGATATTAGACGACCGCCCAAGTCGAAGAGCAATGCCCTTATCCAGTCTATAGACTGACCAAAAAAGATTCTGTTGGGAGGCGGCCAAGCCTTCGTCCATCTCGGAAGTTTCTCTGTGATGATGATAGCCCAGTGTCAGGCAATGACTGGCCGCGGCGGAAATGAATGTCCATGCTATGTAGGCCCTTGAGTACTCAACGGCATTATAGGCCTACAACACATAATATGAGCACTAGCTTCGCTTTGCTTAATTAATCAAACCTACTCCTATTATCAGCGCCGCAGCAACCTCCATCGACGCTGTCATCGAAAGCGGGAGCCGCGAAAGAACGTTGTCGAGATTCTTTCGACAAAGACGAAAGTGGGTCAATGAGTCTTCACAGCCCGAAACAATGACGTGTTCGAAGAAAATGTATGCTAAATATCCATTTGCGAGTACGTAATCAATTTCAGTGCATTGTTCAATAGGGAAGTAGACGTTCTGACAGATCATGTTGAACTTTGCAAGTGGGAGGATTTGAGCAAGCCACCTGATCCTGATATTGCTGGAATGGCCTGTTGTTTTATAAGTATTTATTTAAACTATGAACTCGCATCACCAAACTAACCATTTGCCCATCTCAGAATCGAAATTGCTGATTGCAATGGAGGCATAATAAGTTCTGCTTCTAGCCGTGACCTTGGATGGTTGGAAAATGTAGCGTTTTTCACACCAGGTGGTACTTCCAGTATGCGCAAGAGATGCTGTAGAGAAGAGATGATTCTCTGTAGAGCAGGTCGCGTAGTCCGAGAAGCATCGTCTCTCACCATAGACTTGATGGCATCAACGATGTGGACGGAATGGCCCCATATGATTTCACCACCAGTATCAGTCTCGGATCGCTCACCCTCGCAGTCGACTAACGTTATCGATCCGCATTCAGGATTGAGGGACATTGAAGCCAAAGTACGAGGTTCATGCGGGCGAAGCTGGAGAGCCTGCAGTAGGTGCTTGATCCCATCAATATCTCGTGCAATCCCATCGATCTTTTGTTCGCTAGCAGTAGTCAGCATAGCACCTGCGAGCTAGAGGTAATTGAATCGCGTACTATTGTGCCGATATCAAAACTCTCTGCTTGCAGCTTGTTTGATTATTTGATACGACGCCATGTGTGCATGACAACTGAGAAGAAATGCAAGACAAACAAGGCGTGCTACGATCGCACCGGATCTTCCGTGCGCGGCATTGATCACACTGTTAGTCTAATGTTAATAGTAGGTAGCCGGCATGGTGCAGAGGATGCTCACCGAGCGCCGCATCACTCCAGCGCCCGTATCACGCTTCTCATGATCGACCCTTCGGGTTTCCATGAAGCCTAAGGGCAAACAGGCTCAGCAGAAATCCGTATGGACTTGTTGGGCGTACCAGACGGCGGCTGGGAAAGTTGAACCCGGATTCCGGCCTACCCCACAATCGCGGCACAGCACCGTGCGCAGGGAGAATGGCAACGTTTTGTACAGTATGGATGGAAGACTGGTGTGATTAATCGATATCTATTGATATGTGACGCTTTAAGCCCTGCCCCGCTCCCCCGCCGTGTCTACATGTATGCTCGGAAAAAGGAAAACGACATGTGTGGCGCGCGTGATAACGTCGAGTGTTCCCCAGCTCTTCATGTCAACACGTTCGACCCTCTCTCTTCTCCATCCCCATCCTCTTCCCTCTCCTCTCTTCCCGGCGTCGGTATCGTACCGCTGCAAGAATAAAAAGTCAAGTTTCTCGCTCGAGAGCTTCTGGCTTCCTCCTTCCACCCCAGCCATGAGCGATCTCCGACTAGCAGAAGGCCAGCCGCTGCTACCCGGGTCCCCTGGTTCTATTGAAGCGCTCGCCCTCAACAACCCCAATGACCCGCGGAACTGGCCCTCTGTACGCAAATGGCTCATGGTGGCCTGCATCATTCCCATCGATCTCAGTGTCAGCTGGGGTGCCTCGGGCTTCAGTCCAGCGTCGTCAGACTTCGCCAGGGACATGCACGTGTCGCACCAAGTTGCGACACTTGGCTTAAGCATCTACATCCTAGGTCTAGCCTTGGGCCCTATGAGCCTTGCCCCATTGTCCGAGTATTTTGGAAGGCGACCAGTCTATGTCATCTCGTACGCCATCTTCTTGGCCCTGCTCCTGGGCACTACTTTTGCCGAGAGCCTAGCCGGCTTTCTGGTCCTGCGCCTTTTCTCTGGCTATTTTTCATCCGTCACCATTTCCAATTTCGGTGGCACAATTGCCGACTTATTCCATCACCATGAGACCGGCCCTGCTATGAGCTGGTTTCTCTGGGCTGCCACAGGAGGTTCGCCTACTGGCTTCCTGGTTTTCTCCTTCATTGCTCAAGGCAGATCGTGGCACAGCGTGTTTGGTTGGCTGTTCGTCATCTGCCTATGTTTTTGGCTTCTCCTTGTTGTCATCCTCTTTGCCTTAGGCGAGACGAGACACAGTGTGCTTATCCATAACCGAGGGACGCTTGCTCATGAAACAACTAGCCACGACGTAACTGCAGGAGCGGATCATCCATGTCCAAAAACACTGGTTTGTACTGCGCTGACTCGACCATTCCGCTTCCTCGCAAGTGAGGCCATAGTTCAGTTCAGTGCTTTGTACAATGGATATCTCTACGGCCTATCCTTTCTCTTCAATGGTGCCTTTCACATCATCTTTGGGCCTAATGGGTACGGCTATGACACTATCGGTGTAGGGGTGTCGTTTTCGGGCATTGTGTGCGGAATCACTGCTGGCTTAGTTTCCAACATATACCAGGAACGCTACTACCAACAGCAGATAACCGAAGCCGGACACCATGATGTACCTGAAGCTCGTGTTCGTCTTGCGAAGCTGGCTGCCATCGTTCTTCCCATCTCGCTTACTGTCTTTGCTTTTACAGCTGATCCAGACATTCATCCGCTTGTACCCATCCTTGCCTCAACGTTCTGGGGTTGGTCATTTTACACCCTTATTCTAATGACTCTAACATACACTGAAGACGCCTATAGGACATATTCTGCTTCTGCCCTTGCAGGTATTGGCTTTGTACGCAACATAGCTGGGGCCGGCTTTCCCTTAATTGGGCGGCCATTACTCATCAATTTGGGAACCGAGAAGGCCTGTCTGCTTCTGGCAGCAATGTCTCTATTCATGGCACCGATCCCTTTTGTGCTGGAAAGCTACGGATATGCACTACGCAAACAAAGCCCTTGGGCTGTTGCATACAGGAGCAGTGAAGATAGCCATCTACAAGGCCATCAAGAATGAGGAAGATAATCCTACTCATCATCTTCCTGTAGCTTCAGATAGTCAGGCGGAAGTCTAGATACCAACGGGAGATCTTCTCCGATGTATGAGACGTCACCGCTCTCCTCATGTGGAGCCTACATCAAGATCAATCTGGAAACCTTGATACTAGACTTCTTCCGGCCATAATACGTCTAGTAAATGACTTCTTGAACCTTCCTGCTCATATTGTCTATCGTGTGGAAGTTTGGCACTCATACGAACATCTTTTTGGGTTTGCATTGGTATCTCCTGCCTTCTCTGCCCACGCTTATAAGTCACCAAACATGAGAGAGCCTTTGATGAGTGTAATATTAGGTTGCCTACAGTGAGGTGTGTGATTATGCTCACACTAAGTTACCCACTGTACGCTTAGAAACCAAATTCCAAAGTCCGGCTAAGAATTGGGTTGACCTATTACCTGCCATTCACGGAAAAGAGTACTTGGCGGACAGAGAAACCCCTCTCTTGTAGTCGACGTAGACATATGCTTCTTGTATGCTAATCCTCCCGAGTGTGCACATAGATCTGTTTTGTGCAACAGATCAATCAAACTAAGGTGATCTTTGCCCTTTCGATCAAACCGAATCGCTAGGTCTATCATACATTTCACCATTCTAAATTCAATTTAGCCAGATACCTCGAGGTTTATATGTTTTACAATTGGCATGCTGCGGAAAGAAACTAAAGGCTCGTGCACACAAAAGCTGCTGTATATGAACAGTGACCGACCCAGCCGATACAAAACAGTTCACACCCAGTAGTGGTCATCTTATGTAAGGTATGCAAAATACCTTACCGCTACTACTATAGTCTAGACATCTGCTTGGCTTGCGGTTCACGCCGCAACCTCAAAAGCGAGCTTATCCAACCTTTCAGCGATTGTCTCCGCACGTTTCTTCGCCTTCCTTGCGGTACCCTTCGCCGTCTTTGCAGCAAGAATCTGTTGATTTAGAAAGGAAGCACCCTCGTCTGCGTTTGCACCATAAGACAGGTGAGCCGGCAGTATCACTAACGTTCCTTTGCAAACTGCATCGCCTGGCGCGCAAATGACCTTGGTCTTTGCGGGATCGAAATTCGGGATTTGACCCCTGTCTTGAGTATTTTGCGTATCGCCATACAAAACAACACCTGCGATTTGATTCTTAACTGCAGGATCGAGTGATTCAATGGCACGGTGGCTGACTGCTGCACCTTGAGAGTATCCACCTGCGACGATGACACTGTTGGGGCATTGTGTAGCCATGGCATTAAGTACATCCACCATAGCCTGTTTTGACTTTGCGTCTGTGCCGCCGGGAAGGGCATTAGGCGCCAGAGCCGCATCATAGTCGATGCCTTCTGTTGCGACCTTGTTGTCCCCAAATTGTGCTTTGATCCCATCGGAAGTCTGAGGACCGCATACAGTGCCCTACAATAGGTTAGTTCCGATCATTCCTGCGAAACACAAAGGAATAAACCAGTCTTGAAGGCTTACCATATTTCCTATTTCGGTAGATCCACGCGCAAATGCAAAAAGAACATCTTTGCATCCACCCTGAGAGAACTCTTTGGCGATAGATCCAGTTGCACGCTTGTTGATTGGATTTGCAGCAACCAGGGCTATCAATAAGAACGTAGCAAATGATTCAGTGTACATCGTGGAGAAGAAGATTTCTAGAGAGTGGTCGAATTTCAAAGGGGTGGGCAAAGACATGAAACCTTGAGGAATATCTCGTGACTTGGGCGCAAGTATATTCTTCGTTTAGGGTGGGACGAAGCAAGCTGGCGAGACAAACCTTATAAGCGCCGTATACCAGCCTAACATTGCAAGGCCGCCTCGGCACATGGATACACTGCCCCTTGAGATGATGGCCATGGCATGGCCAACCTTGATTCACGTCAGTTTGGACATGTGGGAGATTTCAATGCAGTATGATCCATCCATCAAATCAACGGTAGGCCAGCAAGGTAATCCTGGTAGGAAATGTCACGCGCCGTGGGAGGAATTCAGAACAAATGGAGGAGATGTGGCAGGCGATGGAAGAAGAGAAACGCGTTACAACTCAACATTTGGCTTATGCGACTGATGCGGTTCAACTTCCACTCATTCCATTAATACGATTTTGCATTTGCTTGACTCTTGGGGTCAAGATTGTTAGGCGTATGCCGACGAAGATCGTGTTTAAATCGCGGTCCAAACTATTAGCCCGAGGTTGGCAGACATTGCGATGCTCCGATTCGGCCTGTAACACGGACGGGACGTTTTTAGCAGGGTGTAGTAAGAGCAGAGTTCTTGGCATATTTTCTGCGACATCCGGACCTGAGGACCATTGTCAACGATAAATTGTTCAGAATGGGTTGGTATCGAATCGACCACCGAGGCGAAACCAACAGCTGCAAGAGTCGTGTCAACCACTAAAAGCAGGTTATGCATAACGTGCAGCTACGGGTACCATCTGTGTCATGTCTGGGAATGAAACTGAACGGTTGAGACAAGCGGTGGATGTTTGCCGACACAAGTGGAGACGCCTCGGGATACCCGACCGCACTAGCCAAGGTGGTCGAATCTTTGGCCCGCTTCAACCCTTGCACCAGCTGGCTCTGTACAGATCAGAGTAAGGCTCTTTCCCCTCTGTGGATGATCAAACTGCCGTCGTTGTGGGTTCAAGATGCGCAAGAGGGGTGAATGTAGCGGAAAAGCAACGTCTATCTTGTTTCACACGCCAGCATTCAAACTTTGTCGCATGATAAAATCCAAGTTGAGCGATGATTCTGAAGTTGCTGAGAAAAGAAACGTATCTTTGGTTTGCTCAAGGTGAACGGCCTCCTAAGAACAATGCAGTAATTGCTAGCCTACAAGCTTACCAGTCTTCTATTTCCAGCAGATAGTTTCGCACTGAAGAATGTAGTGAACTCCATCTGGGTGCGCTGCCCATCGTTGCACATCTTGGATAATGGTGTCTACCTCCTCAGAAGTTGCTCCCAATGCTAAATATTTCTGCCTATGCCCACCATGTTCGATCCTATTTTTAACATTCTCCGCATACCTTGCCCTCTCTTCGGGGGTACCATACGTCGTGGCTCTCGCACCTTTCGTTATATTTGACGGGTCAAACCCCGCTTCTCGAGCCCACACATGGATCAGGCTACCGCCTCGATGCCCCTCAGGAAACGGAGGATTGTCAGGATGTGGAGTTGAGGCTGGTTTACCATCAAGAACAAGTTGGTACATGTATTTGTTGGAAAGCTGCAGGCCTTTGAGATATGGAAACCAGCGGAACGGCATGTCGCCTTCACGATCGGCGACAAATCCTCCGCCCTTGCAAACTCTTCTCATCTCTTTCATAGCCTTGACAGGCTCAGGAACATGTAGAAGCACTTGGCTGCAAAAGACGACATCAAACCTTTCGTCTTCGAAAGGAAGTCCTTTCAGTACATCGCCGGTACAAAACGTGACATTACTCGGCAATCCTCCTTTCTGCCTTGCAAGCTCCTTGGCCTGGGCAATAACTTCAGGAGTGATGTCAATGCCAGTAACTGAACCTTGGGGAACGTACGTCGCGAGACTTGTTGTGATCGTGCCGGGACCGCAACCAAGATCGAGTATGTGGAAGTCGGGTTTGAGGTGCTCGAGAATGAAGGACGCTTCTATATTTGCAGTACGTGTAGCGTGATTGGCTGTGACTGAAGGGTGCCAGCCCTGTTTGTAAGTGCTTGACTCTGCGTCGGACATGATGGGAGACGTTATGAAAGAGATTTAGCGAGTTCAAATGCACAGGCACTGCAAATCTTTGAAGTGGAGGAAAGGGAGACGCCAATAGAGTAGTATCATGGAGTCCTGTCATTATACAATACAGGTAGAATCGGTCAGTTCAAGTATGCACCAAGACAGCGTCGCTGTGCTCAAATCGGGGTGCTCGGAAATAACTTAGACTAAAGCCTATCTCCGGTGTCACACCCAACATGGAAGGCAAGTCTCCGCCTCGTCACTACTGTACGCGGTTTATGTTAATTAAGTTCTCTCTTTGCCGGAGGAGACGCGTGCGCACAGACTTGTATGCAAAAGCAGGACTTCCGGTCGCCACTATACAGAATTCATTTCCATTCCATAACAGTAATGTCAAGAGGCTGGTTTGTCGTGTTGATAGGGGAGGATTACCATAACAGAATGCTGTAAAGCAGACTAAGATTGGGGCCGGGCGGAGACTAGGTTTTTAATTTTATTTTATTTTATTTTATTCTAGTTTGGAGGGCATCGTGTACACAAAGCTGCTAGCTCTTCTAGGAGCAATTAATTAGGCGACAGTTATTTGCCTTTGACATGACGGGCAAGCTCTCCAGCTCCAACCATTTTCGCATGCTGACAACGCGCGTGGATCCTAAGCACTGGCAGGGCTGTCTTTTTATATGTAAGCAATGCCGATTCTTCCCCGTGGTTATATGGCGCCGAGATAGTGGCCAAATTACCGCAATATTTAAGTGACCTCATCGAAACAGTGACGAATATAGGTTCCCTCCCTCAGCATAGTCGAAAAACCTTTGGCAAACGACACAAAGGTGAAATCTTTAAAAAATGCTAGCTATTACGAGTGCGACAGGCAAGCTCGGCTCCGCCGTTCTAACGGCCTTACTTGAGAACACGCTCATCAATCCCTCCGAACTCGTTGTCTGTGTACGTACTCTCAAGTGCTTACCCCGAGGCATATAGACATAATTTTTGGCTGTTTGAAGACTTACAGTGCGATATCAGACCTCATCAAATACCCAGGACACTCGTTTTGATGCTCTGCGTGAGAAAGAAGCCACCATTCGCCATGCCAACTTCGATGATACCAGCTCCCTGGAGAGTGCTTTCGCTGAATGCGATAAACTATTTCTCGTATCCACCCCACGTATTTCAATGGACTACAATGATGCACCGCTGTGGAAAGGTCGAGAGGCACATCATCGTGCAGCTATCGACGCAGCTCTCAAGGCTCGCGTTAAGCACATTTACTACACCTCACTCGCCTTTGCAAATCCATCAAAAGCAGCCGTTATGCGAGCACATATACGCACTGAAAAGTACCTAAATGGCTTGGCCCGGGAGGGAAAAGTGCAAGTTACTATCCTTCGGGAAGGACTTTACAATGAGAGCTGGCCCTTATACTTCGGCTACTATCATGGCTTGCAAGATGAAAAGAGGACACATGTTGTCGTCGCTGGTGACGGGCCAATATCCTGGACTGATATACCAGATATGGCCTTCGTCACTGCCAAGATTATCACAGCATCTAGCGAGGCTTGGGCAGGCAAGACCTTATATCTGTCGCAGCAGAAGTCATGGAGCCTTGAAGATGTTGCCCGTATGGTCAGCCGAGCCAAAGGCGAGGATGTCAGCTTGGCCGTCGTATCAAGGAAGGAATTTGAGGATCATTATGCATGTTTGGGTGTAGAGAGAGCATCTGTAGAATGGTGGAGCAGTACATACGACGCCCTAAAAGATGGAGAGTGTGATATTAATGATGTAACACTGACCAACATATTGAGAGAAGCAGGACGAACGCCAAAATCGCTCGATATTACAATTGAGGAGATGATGACACGAAACTCAGGATAGAAATTGTAATTACTAAGTTCGTATTTTATGCATTGTTTTATGTAAACCTGCGATGTTCTTTTTCTTTTGGTAGGGTTTTATAATAAGAAGTGCCGTTATCTTAAATATAAATTGCTTATATATAGGATGTGGTTAGAATTTAGGGTTTCGTTATTTTTTTTCCGATGGGGGAGCTAAGGTAGGTAGGTAAAGCTCGATCTTAGAAAATCAAACCTATCGCTCTTCTTTTAAGCTCACTTCCACAACTAAATATCTATATATATATATATATATATATATCTTGTTATCAAAGTGGTGCAGCGTCACGGGCTAAAGAACAAAGATACTAACGCATAACAGTGATGCCTAAGCCGTTCACTTGCGGCTAGCGCATGGCGTCCGTGATGACAACAGGAACAATCACAACCACTACTGTCCCAACAATACATGAAGATGCTTGCAAGGCACTCGCTCAAACGAACGCAGGAAACGCGCTCTCTTATCACGGTATAAAAAAGGCCGAATATTGCTGCTCGCTGTAGATCAAAATCAGGCGCGCATGGTGGCACCTGTAGCTCTGGTGTTGCCTAGGGGAACCCACAACGGCTCTTACATTCCGCGCCTCATCTTGCCTTTTACTATTGCTTGACTGTCGCAAAATTCCCCGCAACCACACTCAAAGCCTGCAAGATGGTCCAACTTTCCAGAAATACCGTATGTATTTTCAGGCTAAGACAGAGCCCAGCTCCCATCGACCAAGCCAAGTTCTCCCCGGCGTCTCAGAGCCTGCCTTAAAAGCAATCTGTCCGCCTGCATACATGGCTAGTCTGGTACTCAAGTCTGGTCGCTTTGAAAACCTTTCATCCCAAAGAACTCTTTCTCCTGACATTTCCCCACCATGGTTGCTCACGAGGGTCACGACATGTCGTCCATGTCGCCTATGACACATGTGGAGGGCAGCCATGGATCCTATACGTCAATGCCCGCCATGCCTATGGCCTTTTTCACCTCGGCTGATACTCCTCTTTATTCCAAAGCATGGACTCCAACGAGCGCTAGTGCCTACGCTGGAACATGCATCTTTCTCATCATTCTGGCCATCTTGCTCCGCGCGCTCTTCACCGCAAAAAACCTCCTCGAAACACGAGCACTCGAGTCGGCACTCGAGCGGAGACCAGCCGGTGCGGCTGACCAGTTTGTGGTCGAAAAGACGGCTGATGCAAACTCGGTGACGGATGTCTTCACTACAAACGCTCCCCCTTTCGAACACTTTCAGCCTTTTCGCTTGGGTGTGGACCTCCCGCGGGCCATGATTGTGACCATAATCGCTGCTGTTGGTTATCTCTTGTAAGCTACCAAACCTTCGCCGCCCACCAAGATGCTAAACAATTCGCATAGGATGCTAGCTGTCATGACGTACAATGTTGGCTATTTTCTTGCCGTTCTTGCTGGCACCTGCATTGGCGAATTGGCCTTGGGCCGATTCAATCAAGGGACAATGGCGATGTAACAATGTAATGGTGCTTGATGAGATGACGAACATGTAATCGCAGAGCACTTCGGAGGTCTTGACAGCACTCATATTAGCAATACTCGGTCGATTCTTCTATCTTGAAGTTCGTCGAATGGAGAAGCCGAGTGTTGACCGCGGTACCATTTGCATTGAGCCATGACTTGCGTGATTGTGATTGGTCAATGGACCGACGGGCAGCAACCAATGTCTAGCTTCTGCATGTCGTGCGTCGCCATTGACGGCTCGCCGCTGAAGGGAGCTGTGGTTAATCGATACGCTTGAGTACACGTCAGGGCGTAGAGCATTTTGTGCATTCACATTGTCAACTTGGTTCTAGTATGGCTCATAAGGCCGTGGAAACATTTCGACCGTGGTAACAAGCGAGGCCACACTTTCGGAGCGTCGGCGCTTTTTAATCCGGACAGACGCTTCGAACTCCATCACCATACCTCAGCATCGAGCCCTCACCCACGCGCCCGTTTCAGGTGAGTACAACACCCTACTATTTCCTAAGCCATCTGCATCGGCTACGCAGGACGAGTTGACTCTAGCACTGACCCGCCCGACTGCTGCAGCCTCATCCCTTCGCGCAACTCTCCACCACAATTATGGATCAAGCAAAGCTGGCGCGCATGCAAGCGTCGGTACGTATCGGTGAGTCCTATTCTTACCTTCCCAGGCCATTGGTGCTTGTGAGGGGCCCCAGCGGGCTATTCTATGCAGACAGCAGACTAACATGGGTGTGTAGGGTGAGTAAAGCCGCGTTTACACTGTTCACGGTTCGAGTGGCTGCTCAGCCCCGCCATCAGTGTTGCTGGCGTACATGTGCACAGCACAACCAATCATGCATGATGGTTGGAGCTTTGCCGATATGGCGGAAGACATGGCTAATACGTGATACAGCGGGAAAGGTACACCACGCCGAAAGGTCAAGAAGGTCCACAAGAGCGCCGGTACCGATGACAAGAAACTGCAGACAGCGCTCAAGAAGCTCAATGTGCAGCCCATCCAGGCCATCGAGGAGGTCAACATGTTCAAGAGTGACGGTAACGTTATCCACTTTTCGGCACCCAAGGGTATGTCTACTTGAGTTCCATTCTCCCCAACCTCCAAACATGGAGTTGTGACGGCACATGGCCTGTCCATGGGCGGGCTGCCAAGGGCTGCCGTCACTCGACTCAAACATGGACGCTAACTCTCGACTTACAGTCCACGCCTCTGTCCCCGCCAACACGTTTGCTATCTACGGCAATGGCGAGGACAAGGAATTGACGGAGCTTGTCCCCGGCATCCTCAATCAGCTCGGGCCAGATTCGCTGGCGTCGCTACGTAAGCTCGCCGAGAGCTACCAGAGCATGCAGAAGGAGAAGGGAGAGGACGGCGACAAAAAGGACGACGACGACGATGATGACATCCCCGAGCTCGTAGCGGGCGACAATTTCGAGTCCAAGGCGGAGGTTGAGTAAGCACCTCAGGAAGCGGGGAGGACGTATCTGCAGCGCCAGGGCAGGCTATCTGAAGCAAGGCCTTGCAGGAAACTGCAAATGTACCTGATGCGAACGACTGGACACGGCATTGGTCCCTCTTTTCTTTCTCGGGTAGTCGTGGCGGTCCTCACGTAGCATGCGGGCCGGGCTGGCGTTTGTCCTCAGAGATATGGAATCAATAAACATGTGCCCGCAAGAGTGTCTCGATGCGCGCGGTGACGGCGTTGTGGGCGCCAGACGGGACCTGTGCCGCTGTGTGCGGTGCAGCGCAGTGCAGCGCAGTGCAGCATGGCGGAAGAAGGGCCGCTGGCACGGAACTGCTGCCTTGGCCCTCGCCACGACCAGGCCAATCAAAGCGCGCGGCGTCCAGGGGCCGCTTGGTCATCAGTCAGCAGCGATGCGGGCCGGCTGCTGCTGCCTCCGGGCAGCGCCTCTTGCCTCGAGGGGCGTAGCATTCCCGAGAGAGCAATGGGGGCCATGGCTCTTGCCAATCGTCTCCCGCCGCTTCCCGCCGTCCATGGCTCCTTCCGAGCGGCAGCCAAGCTAACGCGACACGTTGGTAAGCTGCCGTCTGTTTTGTCGTGATGGGCGTGCCGGCCTTGGATGACCATAGCAACACCACATCCATCCGAGCCTGTGCCCACGGCCTGCATGCCCTGCATGTCTTGCACCATCGATCCCACCAGCCCATTATGTGAAGCCGACCCAGGCCCAGACTATAAGAGCGCCCCGGCGGCCATCCCAGGCTGCACTCCACCGCTCGGCTCCCCACCACCACGACTCGCTGCGGCAGCGCTGCGTCGCACCCACTTGCCTGTCTTGCCTTTCTTGCCTCTCTTGCCTTTGTCTACCGACCCCCTCGACCCCCTCTTCTCCCTTGCGGCCTCTTCTACAGCACCATGGCCGCAGAGACCATCCTCATCATCGGCGGCTCGTTTGCGGGCATGAGTGCTGCCCACTACGCCCTCAAGCACGTCCTCCCCCGGCTTCCCAAGAAGGACGGAACCACGTACAATGTCACACTTGTCAACCCGTCCAAGGACTTGTTTTGGAGGGTGGCCGCTCCTCGGGCAGCTGCTTCCAAAGACCTCATGCCTACCAGCAAACTATTCTACCCCATTGAGTCCGCCTACGCCTATGCAAAAGAAAACTTCACTTTTGTCCAGGGCACCGCCACGCGTGTAGATGCGGCCGCCCATACCGTTTCCGTAACCACCAAGGACGGTGAGGAGAAGAGCATCCCCTATGTCGCCCTGGTCATCGCAACGGGCTTCTCCACTCCCAGTCCCCTTTTCACCCAGACGACGGATCGTGCCAGTCTCGAAGCTACCTACGCTTTATTCCAAAAGAAGCTGAAGAGCGCAAGGACCATCATCGTCGGCGGTGCAGGCCCCGTAGGCGTGGAGGCTGCGGGCGAAATTGCGGAAGCTGTGAATGGGAAACCCGGCTTCATGGCGTCGGCGCCCAAGAATCCAAAAGCGAACATCATTCTCATTTCGGCGGAAAAGAAGATGCTGCCCGTCCTCCGCGAATCCCTCTCTAAGCAAGCGGATAAGCTTCTCGGGCGTCTGGGTGTCAGCGTTCTCTACAGTACCAAAGTGGTGTCTGCTACACCCACCAGTGACGCCGAAGATGCGAAGACGATGGTTCAACTTTCAGACGGAAAGACTCTTGAGGCCGACCTTTACATCGATGCCACAGGCATCCGTCCCAACACCGGATTTCTTCCGAGAGAATGGCTCGACAACCGCAACCGCGTGTCCACTAATTTGAAGACGCTCCGTGTTGACGCCGCCGGCCCCCGTGTCTACGCCGTCGGCGATTGCGCTGCCTACACACGCGGTGGCATCATGGACATGTACGATGCCATTCCTGTCGCCATGACCAACCTGCGTACAGATCTCACGGCTCATATCTCCGATCAAACGCCTGGGCCGGATCGCCACTACACGCCCAACGTGAAAGAGCAACAGCTGGTACCCATCGGCACTCAAAAGGGTGTTGGTGCGGCCAACGGCATGGTGCTACCAAGCATCATGGTATGGATGATCAAAGGGAGGGACTATTTAATCGGCATGTTGGCCCAAGGCCACATGGAAGGGAAGCCGTATGCAAAGGATGGGAAGTGGAAGCCGCAACCGACCGTGGCGGTTGGAGAAATGGGGACAAGTAGGGGCTAGTAGTACGGGGGAAAGGGCGGACAGAGAGGGAAAGAGAGAGAGAGAAAGATAGGCGGAAGAAAAAGAGGAGGAGGGAGGGGGAGGTGAATTTAAGGTCACGTTGTCAAGGTTACGGAATTGTATAATACCCATTTGCTGGTCATTGTCATTTAGTATAATCAGTGAAACTTCCATATATGAAGCATCCACAATCTAATCAGTGATGTGTTGCTATCGAAACATTTTCCATGCACGATCTAGAGCTTTGCATCTAAAGACCATCTAATCGTCCTCAGCACCCCTACGTTTCGAATCGTGAGCCCTGATGCACTCACGTGTGCTTGTGGAAGAAGTCTAGCACCAGCTTGTATCCTCGCTCGTACTCCTTCCTCACTTTGTCCTGTTCGAGATCACTTCTCGCGGCCATCCATCCGTGGACCTGATCCGGAAACCACTCCACCATGTTGGGCGTCTTGATGTTCTTCTGCCACTTCTCTACTTCATCCTTGTCCTCATCCTTGGAGGGCAGCATGGCATATGGGATGACGACACTCTTAGCATCGTCGGCTGCCACCATGGCCGGATGGGCTGCCGCCGCGGCCTTGAATGGTGTGCCCTCAAAAGACGACAGGTTAACAATCTTGCCCCCCCAGCAGAAGCCTAGAATTGCCCAATCCTCAACACCTTTGCTCTTCTTCAGCTCCTCGACGACCTTGGGGATGCGCTCGAGCGTCTTAGGAGGCGCGGCGGCCGTCTTGAAGAAGTCGCCGAGCTTTTTGCCCTTTTCTTCGTTGTCCGGCGGGTACCAGGAGATATCGGCCGGCTTGCCGTCAAAGAAGTCGGGCATAAAGACCTGGTAAGGGTGTGACGAGTCGGTATAGGCAAGAATGTCGGCGCCCTGGAGGGTTTGGGGGAAGAAGCCAAAGATGTCGTAGATGATGAGAATGCCCCGTTTGGCGTCCTTGGGGCCGGTCGCGTCTGATGTAGGGTGAGACCGTGGGGTGAGAATGTGGCGGCGCGGAGGAACATACACGTCTTCATGCCTTGCACCTCAATGTACTCGCCCTTGTCCTGGTATCCCTTGCTGACGACAGCAGGCGTGTCGCAGCCTGCAATTGATCAGCCAGCGTCTACTGAGCTATGGGGCTGCCCCGCGTACAGGCCTGCGACTGCGTAGACTCGGTAGACATGTTGACGTAGTGCGGCCGTGCGATCAGCGGCTTGCGCTTGAGCTTGGGTGCGGATGTGAATGCGATTGAACTGCGTGTTAGGGTGGAGTGAAGAGGGCGAGAGGTCGTGCAGCGGATGGGGCCGGTAAAGAGCATCATGCACTTGTCTGTGTGCCTGCTTGTTTGTCGAAGGCGGGGTCAGCATGAGCATGATGTCAGCATCGACTCCTAGCGCGGGGTATACAGTGCATGCCATGTAGTATGAATGCCTTCGTACCTGCTGGGTACTCTGTAGCGTCTTTCTTTGCCCCGAAAACAATCTGCTGCTCCTACGCCATATACCGGATTGCGTACCATCCACCGAGGGTATAACTTGCATTGTTCGTGCTTGCCAGCATCCGGTCATCCGCCCGCCTTGCAACCTGTAGTCTCATATAGTCAAGTAGTGCCAGTATCAGCACGCCACCGATGTTTGTTGCCCTTGAACTTGTCCATTCGTCTCAGTGACTACTATGGTCGTCGACTGTTTATCGTCTCTATGTACAGCCTTTCCTACGCATCAGTTTCATTGCCATGTTGCAGTGTCCATGCAGTTCCAACCAGAAACAGCCTTGATAGACTTATGCATCGAGATTCAGATCTTCCAGTAATCTATCCATCTTACCCAGCAGGATCTGGTAATTGATCGCATCCTGGGCGAACTCGTCACCAGCAATCTCTCCGTCTAATGTGCGAATAGCGCCTGACACAAGTTGATCTTCAATCTCGGCAACAACAACATCTTTCTCTTTCGCCACGCCCAAGTCGTTCATGGCCTCGGTAAGCCCCTCCGGCTCGTCTTGTCGACTCTCATCCATCATCTCGTCGAGGCCACTGTCTTCGAACCGTAGCCTGAAGCGCTCAGAAAGGTAGTAACGGATATCGTCGACCAATTCGACGGTATCTGTTTCTTGTCGGCCCTCGACTCTGCGCGCCGATTCTTGTACCAACTCCGCGAAATCCGGCTCGTCAATGTAATGCTCCAGTCTGTAGGCAATATACCGTGCAGCGAACTCTTCTAATCGCTGAACCCGCGTGTCCCATCCTGCTCGGATAACCTCGTATATGTCAATGATTTCGTTGGAATCCGTCTCGCCGCGTGGATTCTCAGATTGTACGGTAGACGAGTTGCCGTTCCCAAGACTTGAGATGATGAGCGCGGCCCGCTGCTTCAACTTCTCAATAAAGAGTTGATCTGCGGTGAACAGGACATCGATGGCTACGTCCAGGCCAAAGTCAGAACGTTCGGCGTAGAGGAAGGTGAGTACGGTCTCGAGTACCTTGGGCGAGCAGTCAAGTTTGATGACCTGCAAGTATGGCGTTTGTTGCGCCTCGCGGAAAGGTGAGCCAAACATGGTTGAGAAGTACTCAGACCGGAGGAGCATCGCTTTATGCACTGGGTAGATTACAGATTTGGGTGGTTGGCACGATCTTGACGGTGAGCAGGGCCTTACGAGGTCGATAGGAATACCAGGCGTCCCCGACACAGGTGGTGTAGACGACTCCGAGGGGCCAGGAGATGAGTCTGTCTCGTCTGATTCATAGTCACCCTTGTCCTCGTCCGTCCTTAGGAGCACATCTGCGTAGATGGGATTGTCTCGACCCCATTTGATATTCTCAACTTCAGCCGTGTCTACCTCCATCTTGTTTTGGAGCACATTCGCCTGGAACCACCTCTCCAGCTGGTCCCTGCCGCGCACCAACTCGTCGGCCCTCTTCTGACGCAACAAGCGGCGATCGGAGACCTCCGTAACATCCGCAAAGAGGCTGTCCATCTCCAGCTGACGTCCGATCTTATCAATGCCATCGAGGACGACGAGTTCCTCTTCGTCGGTCAGCCCATGCATGGCCCTGCGGACAGACACGTCTGAGAAGTACAAGTGCTGCAATGCGACCTCAAGAGAGTCGGTGGGGATGTTCTGTGGCAATTTCCATGTTGACGTAGCGGGTGCTTGTTCGAGTTTCCTTGCAAAGTAGGGCGAGCGGGCAGCGAGCAGAAATTTGTGCAGGCGGAAAGATTGGTTGTAGGTCGCGATGGTGATGTCGGCGGTCGGCGGGGTAGGGCGGGTAAGAAGAGAGGCGACATGGGCAGCGAGTGGCTGCAGAGGGTTGGTCGACTTGGCGTAGTCGTAGGAGAGGAGCAGATTGCGGATGCGATCGTTCAATGCATTGTACAGGCAGCGCTCGCCCTGGAAGGTGTCACGCTCGCACAGGGCACCGTTCTCAAGCAGCAGCTGTATAACTTCATAGTGGCCGCAGAGACTAGCCTTGGAAGACGACGGTTACCAACGAGAGGGCAGCAGAGGGGGCGGCGGTAGCGGCGTGCTTACGAGGATGAGCGGGGTGTAGTCATGTCTGTCGCGGGCGTTGATATTGACGCCCGCCTGGATCATCTCCTGGCACGCCTTTAGATCGCCACGCCGGCAAGCCTCGCACAGCGCCGCGAAACTTTCGGAGGTGTCGAGCGGATTGTCGTCCTTGAGCTTGCCCGCAGAGACAGCCTGGGCCTCGGTGGCAAGAGCAGCCTCGATTTCGTGCTTCTTCTTCACGGCATCCATGGTGGCCAGCGGCGAAGCGGCACTGTTGCTGGGAGGGCGGGGGTGAGGAGAAAAGGCCGACGACTGCACACGGCAGCCATGGCAGCGAGTGCGGGTGGCGGCACTCGGTCTGGGTTATGTTGTGTTTGGGCTGGTGTGTCCAAGGGGCGGAGGGCCGAGGGGCGGAGGGCGGATGGGCGGACAGCGCCGCCGCCGAGCTCCGGCGAGCGCGCGGAGGCTCGTTGCTGGGGCCGCGGGCGGGCGTAAACAAAGCAGCAAACATGACTCCAGTCGCCGTCCCAACCCCCGACAGCTACCCAACACCGCCGACCTGCCACTACAACGACCGCTACTAACACCACAGCATCTACAGCATCTCACTCCAGAATACTTTCGCTGCATGACATCTACCCTCTCCTATCATCATGCCTGAGGATGAGAAATACGAAGTCCTCGAGAAGATCGGTGCCGTTCCCACCGTCCTCTCCATGCTGCCGCACGTACTGACATCACCTAGGCCATGGCTCATTTGGCATTATCCGCAAGGTCAAGCGTAGGACGGATGGCTATGTTCGTGCTGCTGCCTCGTCGCTCGCGCTCTGCATTTGTTAACCTCGGTGTCTAGATTCTCTGCCGCAAGGAAATCTCCTACTCAAAGATGTCCGCAAAGGAAAAAGAGCAACTGCAGTCCGAGTTGTCCATCTTGAAGGAGCTCGTCCATCCAAACATTGTCCGCTACTACGAACGGGAGCACCTCAAGGCCTCGCAAGACCTCCACCTCTACATGGAGTACTGCGGCAATGGCGATCTTGGCCGCGTCATTCAGAACCTCAAGAGCAAAAACCAGCTGGCCGAGGAGGAATTCGTCTGGTCCATCTTCAGTCAGATTGTCAGCGCTCTGTACCGCTGCCACTACGGCCAGGATCCACCCGCGGCTGCTCAGAATGTAATGGGTCTGGGAGGCGACGCGAAACCCGTGCCCAACCGAGCAGGGAGACCCATGATCCTGCACCGCGATCTCAAGCCCGAGAACAGTCAGTATCTGCTCCGAGGTCATTACTCTGCCCATTCCCAGACTAATGCCTTTCAGTCTTCCTCGACCACGACAACTCTGTCAAGTTGGGCGACTTTGGCCTTTCCAAGATACTACAATCCCACGATTTCGCATCTACCTATGTCGGCACCCCCTTCTACATGTCACCCGAGATTTGCAAGGCGGAACAGTACGGTCCGCACTCAGACATCTGGGCACTCGGGTGCATAATATACGAAATGTGTGCAAAGCAACCACCGTTCAATGCGAGGACCCATCTGGAGCTCATTCAAAAGATCCGCGTCGGAAGATATCCCCCCATTCCTGCTGTTTACTCGCCAGAGTTGAATAAGGTCATTGCCTCCTGCCTCCAGGTTTCACCCAACAACCGGCCAGACACCGCTCAGTTGCTAAACCTCCCCATTGTTAAGCTGATGCGCAAGGAACAGGAAGTGGTCAAGTTTGGCCAAGAGCTTAAAGAGAAGGAACAGAAACTGCGACAAAGGGAAAAGGAATTCGATGTCAAGGTTCTCAGTATACGGAAAGATCTCAATGATCAACTCCGGCGAGAGTGGGAGGTTAAAGCGAACCTGGAGATTGAGAAGCGAGTCAAGTCCGAAGTAGACCGAAGATACGAATTGGAGTTGAAAAAACTCCGGGAAACATTCGAGGCTGAGGTCAAGGTACAGGTCGAGAAAGCACTGACCAAATTCCCCGGCCGGCTTAGTACTTCGCCAAAGCTTACGCCTCGCTCCAACACTCCTGTTCAGCTCGCGGACCAAGGTGTGCTCTTTCCGGCTGATGGTGACTCTATAATCATCGCTGGCTCCACCAGTACTCTGGGCACCAACTCGGATTGGGCCAGTGGCACCGATCTATCCTCACTCTCCATCGAAGATTCGACAGAAGACATCACCATTACCAGTAAACCTTCTCGAACCCGACGAGCTCGTGCTCCTCTTGCTCGTGCTCGGACCATGGCCGGCCCAATAGCATCGCAAGTGCCACCTTCGCCTATGGATATCCAAATGGGTGAGCCATCACCAGCGCCAGCCTCGATCGCAGGTCTCTCGTTATCGCCGCGACGGAATCAGCCACGTAAGAACATCTTTGCCGCGGTCAATGAAGGCGTAAAAAGATGGGAAGGCGAGGTACCACCATCACCAACAGAAGATGACTGGAACGCCGATTTGGACGAGGATGATTCACCTGCTATTCCCTCCCCCAGCCGATCACGCAGCGGCTCGGGAGGCAAGAGGATGAATGAAGATCCTTTCAAGGTTCTCGTAGTCGCCCAGAAGCCACTGAAGTCTGCAGCGCGTCTTGCAAGCACACCATCACTCGTACCAACGGGTGCAAGACCCCGCCCTGCATCTGCCGTTCCCATCATAGCCGCCTCGCCCAGTCGACCTCGAGTCAAGCCCATGGAGTCCAGTAGTCCGGTCCGCAAAGGGGTCAAGGCAGCAGAGCCTTCGAACTTCATGTTGAAGAAGACGCCGGCAAACGGCACCAAACCAATTGGCCGCACACTTGTCGAGCTCCAGCAGGCGCGCGGCATTCCTATACAGCCTATGAGCGAAGATGAAGGAAAGCGAGGCGTACGAACGGGAATTAAAAGTCCTGTGAAGGCAAGAAGTGCCGTTGCAGTTAGGGAGTTACCCGCTGCAGTAGTGTGGAATCCTGACGAATGTGAAGAGATGCCAAGTCCCTTCATCGTAAAGACTAAGAAGATGGTCAAATAGCGCAGCAAGACATAAGAGTAACAAAACAGGCTAAATGATACCTTGGAACCTAGTATGGGTTGAACGTCGGGCTTGGGTTACTAATCAAGAGTACGACATCAGACAACCGGGGTATGAGGTTTTATGAATGGATGGGGACATCGGAGTACGGCGTTAAGATGGAGGGCCTATCAATGAGCGAGTGACTGCATGCGCATTCGCGTCCTTGTCTATTCTATCTCTTCCCTTTGTCACGATTTTTAACGGCAACTCTTTCCATGTCTTTGCTTTGTCAATGGTTTCCGCACCTGCAAAGGAGGCAGTTTTGCATGTTTTGGCCTTCATATTATCCGCCTTGTCTTAAGGATGGGGCAACGGTAGGGGTGAATGGCGTTCAAGATGGAAGGTGTTTGTGCACGCATGTTGATTGTTATGTTTGGGCTTTTTTTTTTCTCGTGTATTTTAGCATCTCCAATAAAAGATGATTAGACTTTATAGTGCGTGCGTTTACATATGAACGTCGGACACGGAATTTTCTTGCAAAACCCTTGCGTTCCTCCAATCAGAGGTGCTGTGAAGGCCCTTGCATCAGCAAGTTGCTACGCAGTACCTCTTCACGCATCTCTCTCAAGCAACACGCCTACCGCTTGTGGTGGGCCATACTATACGGCGCTGATGTTGCGAGTTTGTCCTTGGGTATGCTTCTCTTGGAGGCGGGCATTCTTCAATCCAAGTCTCTGTAGAAATTTTGGGTGGTAAAATGCGCGGTGCTTCTCATGGCTGGCTCTTGAGAGCGCTCTCGACTTCCCCCCATCGATCCACCGTCCTCTTCACGAGCACCTTCATATCCTCTCGGCTCACCACACCGCCACCGCTCTTTTCTATCCTCTTCACCGTTCCGCCCTTAGGTGTGTTCTTCCGCCCCGTGCAATCCACCACCACACAAGCGCTTTCCCAGCATACCAACTCTTCAAAGGCATCGGGATCGCCCAATATCCAGCTCACTTCCTTCTCCTCGCCAGCTTCATCCCAATTTTTCTTTCCCTCAAAAATGGCAAAAGAGAGCGACACAGGTAGACCCCGGAGCGACGGCGATTGTGCTTCGGCTGGACTATCGGAGCAGAGAATGGTCTCAAGGTCATCATCCCAGAAAGCGTGGGGAATGATGCTGTTCTTGAGGGCAGCAAGAATAGAAAGCCAAGCGGCGTCGAAAGCGTTGCCGTCCAAGCTGATATAGAAGACGTCGATGTAGAGAACCCAGTAACCTTTCAGCTGTGGTTCCGCGTCGGCGTCTGGGTCGTGCAAGTTCGATGGAGGGGTATAGAGGATGCGCAAATCCGAGAGGCGAACGAGGCAAGTGGAGTGCAGGAGCGAGCGTATCCGGGTGACCAGCGTCTGGGCAAAAGACGTGGGCGCTGAGCCGGGTATGTGCTGGGGCGTGCAGCCGGTCGAGAGCTCGACATTAGGCACCAGTAACCTCAAATCGTTCATCTCCTGACGCTCGCGCTCTAGGTTTTGTATAGCCTCGTTGGCTGTACTTGGTGCAAAACCTACTGCCGCTTGCGCGTTCTCTTCCTTCAAGATTTCGGCCCGCACGCCACAGACGACACTCGTATTGCCCAAGCGTACAACAGCCGAGCCATTGCAGTGTGTCAGGCTGCCTATGTTGATACCCACCGTGCGTGCATCATGTACTGCGCGGTTGTTCGCACGGAGGGGTCCTTTGGAGGGCGCGGGGGCTGCGAGGTGGGCTTGCAGGAATGAAGGCGGGGCGACGGCGGAGAAGATGGGTCGAGGAAACGCCAGTGAGTGTATCTTGGACGCCATGAGCTTCTTCTCACGCGAGGAGTTGGCAACGGCTGGGCTTGAACGGCTGGGCTTGAACAGCTAGGCAAGTAGTCGTTTTTGAATTTATGGGCCGGAGTCGGAGCCAGAGCTTCAAAGAGACGGGGTCCGTGCACTCCGTCTGATGAGCACTATCAATTTATCCCATCTCGTCCATGCAATAATGCTACATGAGTCCCATGTGTACTCCTTCCTCGTCATTCGCCCACCTGCCCAACCGTCGTGGATCAGATGCGGACCGCCGCGACTATATGGCTGTCGTTCCCATCCGCTGCGCGGTGCCCAGCCACGTCGCCGTTACTATTCCGCGTACAGTGGTCAAGAATCCATGTAACAGCTGATGCTACGTCGTGACTGTGGTGTTCGGCTTGCGTGAGTGGTCGACCAGAGAACACAAATGACAGAACTCACCAACGTGAAACTTGGCTTTCTCCTGCTTCGTCGCTGGAACCCAGAATCCCACCACGGTGTGCCCCAGTACCCCCGCAATAGTGCACGCCGCCGTCCGAGGCAGCGGAGCTGTAGCATAGCTGGTCATTCGGCAGGCTCCACAGGTAGTTGTTGCACGCAACAATATCGTCGACCGGAGCATATTCCTCGTCTTTACCACACCGAGCTGCGTGTCTAGTACTCCATCTGAACGAGCGGACGTGAGCTGGCATGTCTTACGTTAGCACTGCCAGCTTGCCGAGTGGATGTCAGCGTAATCGCATACCGGATCTGTATAGATTGCCACCATTCCACAAGTCCTTTGAGGTGAGGTTGAGAGACTCGAGGGAAGGCATGCCAGGGCCAGGTACCACCTCATGATAATGAGACAATGCCATTACACCGCCCAGGGCTCCATAAAGGATCAGAAAGAAAGCAGCCATCATGGGTGGCATGTTGGAAATGGTCACTAAAGTCGAGAACTGTCGTAAAGAGATTATGCGCGGACTACCTTATTCGACGCCCAGGGTCGTCTACGATCCGTGTTTGCACTTTACCCTACCTTTTCTGCAAGTGAAATAGCTTCTTTAAAGATTCACCCTAGCAAACCCAAAAGGAAATTGCCTCGAGGCGTTTGACTTCACCCAGCCACTAAGAACACTTCCTCATCGGAGATATGTATATAATACGCTGCTTCGATACTAAACGATATCAAAGCTGATGTTGCTCAAGACGCTAGTGGCCTTACATAGCCCAACCAGCTCCATGGTTCGAAGTGATGACTTATGAGCTGAACAACCAACGGAAGAAATGTCAAATGGCAATAGGTCCAACTGGCTAATGGGCTGTGATATTCTTCCTAATGTTAAAGTTTTGAGGACGCGAGTGGAGGAAGTGGAAAGCCTTGGACTAATTAAACATATTCGGAGGGGGGTTGAGCTCATACATGGAATGTGGACTTGCGTTCCACCCACAAGGAAAAGAGCTTCCAGGTAACAACGCTTCCCCTGACAAAGACCCAAAAGAACGGCAGTCAAATATACATACGTTCTTCTGAACTATTGGTAAAAGCTCTCGTTTCTAAAACGCCAAAAATTCAATCGGATACACAAGCTGATTCCATTGCTGATGTAGCCATACGGATAAGCTCCAGTAGCTTAGGATGCTTCAATATGCATGGGAGTGAACATAAGCAAGTAGCTTGGCTTATGACACTGTTCGTATTGCCTTTTCAAGTCAATTCTGCGAGTAGGGGAAGTTAGATATAGAGAATACATGATCCGCTATTATCTTCTACGCCTATCTTAGCAAGCTTTACATTACATTTCCGCCCGACTTAACTAATCGTCCATTATTTTCCATTCATAGTAAGTATATGCTTGGAGGGAAAGAGGCTATAAAAAGAAACCAGTGTGATAGTTGAAAAGAAGTTAGAAAGAGAAATTGCAGCGCTTCTATACCAAATCGATTCATACAGTTGGAACACACCTAAGTACCTCAATGGCACTCCACATGTATGAAAAGACTGCAGGCAATTCTGCGGTGACTCGGGCAACAATACAGGGAACCCTTAACTGAAGCCGTAGAGCAGTAAGTTGTTTTTTAATAATAGCCCAGGTGCTCGATTTCAGCATCATCTTGGACTCTTATTGCGGGTCTCACTAGCGAGAATCTCGGCCTGGAAGGTTTTGCCTTTTTCCGTCAGACTAAGTTTAATGCCATCAAAATGATGCTCCTGATGAATATTAAGCAAGCCTTTAGTACCGAGCATCAGCGCGATCATCAAAGCTTGAGCAGCTACCATTCTGCTGTTCTTCGGTGGTGGCAGGAGTTCGGCAAATACAATCTCGTTTTGTGATTTATGCTCGTTGTCGTCTACTCCTCCGAGACTGT
>Ga0247757_10000207_pt1 | contig 48948 bp, 29 predicted proteins | sample UWRJL126311R4_FD_180929 | JGI IMG/M metagenome (GOLD analysis project Ga0247757, IMG submission 180929) | Plant litter microbial communities from Arlington Agricultural Research Station in Wisconsin, United States - UWRJ-L126-311R-4 | ecosystem: Environmental > Terrestrial > Plant litter >... | reverse complement strand
ATGAGGGAGGGGAATGGTTGGGGTGTTGGGGGGGTGTGAGTCATCGCTTCAGGAGATGGGCGTGTGCGTGGCGCTAAGGAGCGTCCTGCCCCTTGAGCGTGGTTTCCACCAACTATTGTTTACGGGCAAGATCCTTGATGAGGGATTAGTGGAGATGGGAATGGAGGTTACGGTGTGGGATTTTGGGTGTTTGATAGAGCGGGGCCTGGGGAAGGTAACCAAGTGGAGCCTGCGTAGCCTAGGCAGCTAGGTAGAAGAAGCGTGTTGTAGGAAATGTACAGCCGAAGTTGAGCCACCATGAGTGTAGTAGCAGCATAGTGCATAAGTAGATTGAGGTGGCGCCGAGAACGATGATTTCGAAAGTATGTTAGGCCGGAGACAACGAATATCGCACCAAAGACTTTCATCGTTGGGAGAAGGTTTTAGGAGGCCTCTGATAGCTTTTGGTGTTATTTCCTGCCTATCCTTCGGTGCCTTTTCTACGCTTGGGAAAACACCGACAGAAGGCGACTGTTTTCGCAGGTCCTACAATCCCTACTGCCTGGTAAAGTTCTAGTCGCAGCAAACACTCGCAGTCACTGCGGAGCTTCCAGTTTCACAGGTGACCCTGGCACCACTATCACATTTCTTCCGTCAACTTCTATCGGTTACGATACTCCCTCCGCTTCTACTCTTTTAAGGGCATCATCATCAACCCCTGCCTGTGGTCCGATAGCTCGGGCTCCGTTAGATGGAATCGAGCGAGTCGCTTCCTAGAAGATGGTGAGGCAGGCGAAGGAGCTGAAATTGTGGTAAAGGGAACACTTTCCCATAATATGAGAAGATAATCTTTACTAAAAACATGAGTAAAGAAGAGGGAGTAGAAATATTATAGTTGGAGCAATTGAGATATCTACCATTTACAAAAAATAGCTGCTGTTCTAATTAGTATCGGAGCGCGCAGAATAAACAGACCAGGTTGAGACGCGACAAGATGAAGGTCTAAGCGAACAATGAGCTCAGTAGGGCAAAGAATCCACAAGTCAAGAGAGCGGTAGCTTCTTTCTCGCCTGACTCCACCATAAGCTCCTAAACAGCCGGACTGCCGGGGACAGGATACGCGGATACTCATCAAAGTACCGGAACACTAACTTTAACATTAGCTTCACCATGTTACTAAACTCCAGCTTATATCTCCACACGTTAGACATTTCTTTATAGAACTGATCCAAGGTTATAAAAAGCTGATAATCAGTATGTCAAGATTCTTAATTTCGATGTCATAAATATGACATCCTATATTCTCTGCTGAACTTTACGTACCAGTGTGATTTAGATCTGGAGGACGAAAATTGAACACTTTCAGTAGAGCAAGTAGAATGCTTAGCATAATCGTATCCCTAAATACCATACCTAAGATCCTTAGAAACTAATTCTGATCAATGGATATCGTTTAGGAGATTTTTTGTATTCCAAGGAGTGTTAGGCGGTAGCGAACGCATTTCCCGCAGAAACTTGTACAGAGTAGTAAAAATGTATTAATAGGTGCGGTATAGGGTATTAATAGAGACCGGAATAGAAATCGTTTGGCGTATGCGGCGAAATACGTGAAAAGAACAACATATAAATCGTTGATTTTAATATTGTAAGGAGTTTTAGGGCTGTGAGGTTTCTGAGCAGGCAGAAAAAGATCAACAACTTATCCAACCTTCCTTCGATAAGTAGAATCTCAAACTGACAGCTGGCTAAATTCACGGCGCCTAGCATTTTGGTTTACAGATTTGTCAGCTTTCCATAAGTACTTCGATTCTACATACTGACACTTTTATATTCAATGCTTGCAGAAAGCATCACAATGGTTCAACACAGTCGAACCAAATAATGTGTAGCCTAACCTCTCTGTCCGTAGTAGAATACTTATGGTGCCATATCAGACATAATCACAACTTGGAATTTTTTCTGTTATCGACATGCGAGGATCCAAAACTAGAAGAAATCAAAATTACGTCTGTAACTATGCGATTTTAAAGAGATACTACGAGGTCTTTACGCCGCAAGATCAAGGGTTTGAAACGCTCACACTCTCCAGCCACTCTTCAGCAATAGGCGCACACATGATGAGATTTCTAGGAGCTATCTATTAGAGGTCGCATATATAACTCGATAAGACTAGAACCCTTCTCATTTATATTTGGCAAATTTTAAAGACCCTAAGATCCCCAACATCGCCAGGATATTGACCCATGGAAAACGGCACGGGGGGTTGGGAAGCTCCGGGAGTCTATAGTGGTACTAGGCTATATTATCTAACGACTACTTCTTCAATACCATCTCTAGTCACAGCTTTTGGGAGTTGGAAGTCGGGGAAAATTCGAAGAGGCGATGGGGATTGCTGAAAGACTACGAAAAACGTGGCAGCTAATTGTCTTTGCTTGCCGCTACCTCAGTATCATAATATCAAAGTTTTACATTTCCGGGCTCCCGGACTAAACATCTACGGGCTAGGTACACAGGTTGTTGGGGAGTATTCGGTTTTTCTTTTGTTTCTTAAATACATACACTCAATGTGGACTTACGCCTTACATAAAGAAAAGCGTCTCGAGATAACAGTAATTCCCTGTTACAAAAACCTAAAAGATCAGGAGTATAGTACATGCCTAATATTTAGCCCAAGAGATTATATTCGAATGATTCAGTGGAAAGATTAGGTAGTGACAAACACGGCGAAACTAGAGAGTGAGAAAGCGATGGCTCGACTTTAGTGACTGCCTCAGGTCCGAGGTGAATTTTTGATGGCAGAAAACTTTTGCCGTTGAAAATAAAACCATAGTCATATATCCATATAAATATCTTGAATTTCAAAATGCAAGAGCTGTTTCTATAAAGTTTAATTAACGACGGAGACTAGTGTAGAGCTTGAGCAGGCCTGTCCCTTAGACTGAAAATTGATGTTATTGGAATTACGTCACATGACTGCTCAGCTTGCTGGCAGCTTTCCCGCAGCTTTCTGGCGGCTTGCTGGCAGCTCTCTAAGTCATGTGACTAGTATCACGTGACTGCTCACCATCGGTTCGCCCGCGGCTTTCTAGCGGCTTTCTAGCAGCTTGCTGGCGGCTTTCCGCCAGTATGCTGGCAGCTCTCCAAGTTATGTAACTAGTATCACGTGACTGCTCACTATTAGTTCGCCTATAGCTTTCTAGCAGCTTTCTAGCAGCTTACTAGCGGCTTTCCGCTAGTATACTAGCAGCTCTCCGAGTTATATAACTCGTTACGTAACGGCTACGTCACTAGCTGCGTTCACTACCTGCGTTCCCTTATTATACCCCTTACTACGCCCCTTGCTACGCCCCTTACTATACCCCCTTTCTTTCCCTTCCTTGCTATAACCTATCACGCTTACGCGCGTGAGCTAGGTCCTATAGCGCTCTATATATTATAAATAGAATTACGCCTTCGTATATATAAACTCCTCTATAGTTCTCTCTTTTATAGAATTAATTATCTACTCTCGAACCTACTTTATAGCTATAGATTAATTTAACCTATATACCTATTACTATACTAATACTAATTAATAGCTAGACTATAAAAAAGCTATAGATTAGTAAGGAATATCTAATAGGAGGAGTTTCCCTAGCTTACTAGGATTTAGCTCTAGTATTAGAAGTGACTAACCTTTAATATCCTCCCTAGTACTAGCCTAGGATAGTAATAGTTAGTATAAAGAATAGAGACGCCTATTAAGGACTACCTTAATTAGATAACACCTCTTCTAATAGAACTAAAAGAGATCTACTACGAAGCTCCCTAGTACTAGCCTAGTCTAAAAACTAGATCTATATTAACTACGCGATTTATTCAACTTATATATAACCTAATAGTATATTATAATATAAAGAAATTTAAATATACCTATAGTTTATAGACCTTTATATCAGTAAATACGAGAATAAGCTATATAATTTCAAGGATAAATAACTTAATAAAGAATACCTAAATACTATTACCCTTAAATAGATTAAATACACTAAAGAAGATAGATTAATTAATATTATTCTACTAGGTTAATATAAAGAAGAATTTATATAATAGTTAAAGTAATACTTCGACGTAATCGATTACTAAATTAAAAAGAGAATAAAGGAATTTTTTTAGAAATATAGTATCTATATAGTATATAATTAATAAGGAAACCTAATAGACTAGTTCCTTAACCTTCTTAACCTAGATAAGTACCTACTATAGCTAGAACCTAAACTTACCATTATAATAAACGACTTAACCTTTATATATTAGTAAATAATAGAACGAAAGAATATAAATAGTTTTAGTAATATACTAGTACTAGTACTATCACTAATACTAGTACTATTACTAGCACCTATACTATTACTAGTATCTATACTAGCGCTACTAAAATAACTAGTTCCTTAGTATATAGGGATTTACACTCTTACTAACTTAGTAAAGTTATATAATAATAATATAAAGTTTACTAGCGATTTATATAATATACTAAATATTAAACTTAATATCTTCTATAACCTCTATATAAAGGCTAGCGTTAACGAATTAAACTACGTAACTACCTTTAGTACTATATTAAAAGGAAAGGTATAATTATTCTACTATTAGTATCTTATATAGAAGGACCTACTATTCGACGTTATAGTTACTCGAATATATATATATTTTTATATACCTAAAAACTATTAGCTTTTCTTAAATAAATAGCGTATAATAATACTTAAAGACGTTATCGCCACTAACCCTAATAAGAATCTAGCTAAATACCTAGAGATTATTATTAAGCGACTATAGTAAACCTACTAAGGGCTTATTTAGAACTTTAAAGCTAGTAAAGGAAGCCTAGTAGAATAACTAGTTTCTATATATTAAGGTATACTAGCATGCGTATAAGTATTTATTCGCCTAGTAATAATATTTAAAGGTATTACTATAGACCTTCGTAGTACTATTAGATTATAGATATACTATAATAGTAACGATTATAATTATTAGTTTATCTTATAGAATTAGAATAAACTAGAATATTATAATAATAATTCTTTCTATATAGATCGATATTATAATTAAAATTAAAACTAATATTGCAAGAACTAGAATAACTATTATTATAAAGACTAGAATAATTACTATTATAAGAATTAGAATAGATACTATTATTAGAATTATAATTAACGTTAGAATAGAAAATATTTTATATATAGAAAATAGAACTACTAGTTAATACGCTACCTAATTAAAGAGTATAAGTAATTATAATAATAATTTCGAATATATATATAGGACTATAACCTTAACCCTAACTATAAAACGTTCCTAGTAGAATTTAAAGGAATCGATATTAGCGATATTACTAATAGCGATAAGGATAAGGATCTTAATATATTCTACCTATTATAAAATAATTAATTCTTTACTATTTTATATAGAACTATTAATAGATAAGCTATTATCGTAATACTTAATAACGCTATAATAACTTATATAATTACTAGTAAGGACCTATACTATAATAACGAGATAGCTAAGGAAGATAGCTACTTATTTACTTTTAATATACGATATAGCGAAAATATCTTCTAAGGAATTATACCTAATACTAGCGCTACTAGTATATTAATAGTAGGATAGATATAAGTTAAGGCTCTATAGCGAATATAGCTATTAGCTATTATTAACGAGTCTATTATAGGATATTACTATATTTATTTTAGTAATAACCCTAAGTATTTATCTATTAGAAATATCGATATAGAGATATTATTTAGTATTATTTAGTTCGTAGTAATGCTAATAAATACCCTATTTCTACTCTACCTAGCTAATATAAATTAATATAGAATCTATTTTAATAATATCGATAATACGCTCGTATATTAAGGAAACAACTACCTAGTCATTTAAAAATAGGGGTACCTATAGCTTCTACTTAGTAATTAGGAAATAGCTATATATTACTTTACTAAAAAGGAATTATAATAGCTATATTAATAATTTAGCTACCTAGCTATAGAATAATTATATAAAGTACTAAGTAGAGCTAGATATAATAATATTAATAAAGAAATACTTAAGAAGATTACTAGATTCTACTATTAGTACTAAATCTATAGTAAAGTACCTAGACGATTTAGGTTTACTATTAAAGATAATATTAACTTTAATTTTTAAATTATTATTAATATTATATATATTAACTAAAAGCCTATTCTATATATAATTAATAAGGTAATAGCGTTCTAAGTAATACGATTTCTAATAGATATATAATTAGAAACTATATAGAATACGCTTTAAACTATATAGATCGATATATACGTTAGACCACCTAATATTATTATAACTAATATAGGAAGGAACTTTACTAATTAAGAATTTATAAATAACGCGAGTTCTATAGTAATAGATATATAAAAGGTTCCTATTAAGGCTTATAACTTAATTAGAAAGGTTGAATAATATTATATAGTAATTTAAAGAGTATATAAAGTTATTACTATAGAGATTAAATAAATAGTAATAATACCTAAATCGATTTTTTAAATAGCTATAAAGGCTATAAACGATACTACTAGCTTAAATAGACTAATTCCTATACTCCTAGTATTTAGTACTTACCCTTAAATAGCGAAGACCTTACTACTATTACCCTTAATAGTAACTTAAGCTATTATAATTCGAAAAGTAATAGCTAAAGTTTAAAGGATTAAGGCTAAATACTAAATAAGTAACGCCCTAGTTACTTATAATAGACCTAATATTACTTATATACTAGAGCTTCTACTTTAAAGCGATGTTAAGGTATAGTAAGAAGGAAAAGGATAGACTAGCCCCTATAAGTTACTAGTATAGAATACTAACTAAATAGCTATAATACTTAATATTAATAGTAATTAATCAACGTTTAGAATTACTACTATATAGCTATACTACTAAGATAATTCTACTATTATTAATACCCCTAAGGAATATAATAAGGAAATTAGCGAATTAGGTAATAACTATTACCTAGAACTAGAATTAGAACAGCTACCTTATCGCGGCTATAGACGTCTAAAAGGATCGAAAAATAAACTAAAAGACGTATACCTAATATAATACGAATAAAATAATATCGACCTAGTAATAGAACTACGAGCCGATAGTAAGATAACTATACCTAGCAACCTATTCGAATAATCTATAAAAGAAGAGATAGATATACTAATTATATATAGTATATTTTAATTTAAATCGTATAACCTATATAAGTATAGAAGGACTAGAATCTTTAAATTATAGATTATTAATAAAGTAAAAGGAAAGACAACTAATTCTTTATACGAAAAATTAAGACTAGTTATATAAGGGTTTAATAATAATAGTAAGAAGATTATTCTTATATAAAGCCTAACTATTTAGTATATAAGCTAGTAACTAATTATCGCCCTAGTACCCTCCTTAATCCTAAAAGGAATAACGCTATAGCTCTATAATATTACTTAGGCCTATATATAATTAGACGATCTACTATAGCGTATAATTATCGCTAAACTATTAAGTTAATTAAAGGATTCTTACCTAGTTAGTACTATTATAGTTATTATAAAGCTACTATATAGAATTATAGAAGTAGGGGCTTATTAGTAGTCTACCTACTTTAAATACTATATCGAAAAGCTTTAAATAATAACGTCTATATATAACCCTTACCTACTTATCTTAAAAGAATCGAATACTAGCTTTAGTATTATTAGTATATAAATAGACGATACTCTTATACTATTAGATTAATAGTTTATAATAAAGGAAGTAGAAGAACTAAGGTTCCTTACTAAAAAGAGATAAGAACTAGCTAAAGATAATTAAATTAAATTTAATAGCTATATAGTCACTATTACTACTAATAGTATAATAATTAACCTATATTAAAAGCGATAAGGTAATAAGTTAGAGCTAGTATATAATTAAAAATTATATATTTAATAGCAAGCCCAAGGTGCTTATATAGCAACTATCTATTAGCCTAAGGCGAGTTTTAATCTATTAACTACTATATAGACGATCGATCTAATAAAGGAAGAAATTACTTATTTAAATAAGTAAATCAACTAATAGAAAGAAAATACTATTAGGGGTTTAAACTATATATAACTAAACCTAGAAGAACTTAAGCTATTTATATTTATCGATATATTATTTATAAATAATAAGGATATAAGTTCGTAGATAGGTTATATTATTATACTAGGTAATAAGGTTACTATAAATAAGAGTAATACATTTAAAATTGTAACGGAGGAACGGATATAAGGCTGGAATACCAGACAAAGGATGGTATACTAGACAAAGGTTTACGTTATACTGATGCTAGCCTAGGAAGGTTAGTAGAATTTATAAGAAGAAGCTTATAAGCTGCGACGAGCCCGCGACTAGAGGAAGTCAAGTATTATTCTCACTTTCACCTAACCGCTATTATATAGCAATCTATCTTACTATCCTTTTACTATCTATCCTGGTGTAAAGCAAATACTATTGCCTATAACTAGACCTTATAAAAATTCGAGGTAATATTATTTATTAGTTATTAACTAAGTATAAAAGGATCACGCGAAGCGTTCTAGTATTAGAAATCTACGTAATAGCTTATAGAGTTAATATTACTATTATAATAGGTGGAACTATTAATATAATTATTAAATATCTCTCTATTCTACGAGTACTAATCGTTATATATATAAATTTATTCTTACTATATAAATACCTTATTAAACTAGGTACTATAAAAGAGAAAAGGTTAATAATTAATATTATAGCTCTCTAATAGGCGTACGAGTAAGGAGAACTAAAGGATATCTACTAGATTAATAGACGCGATAATCCTACTAATTTAATAATAAAATTAGGATCTAATACTACCCTTAAAAAACTTATTAATACGAATTATCTAGAGCTTTATATATAGGGATAGGTTGAGTAAATAAGGAAGAATAGTATTACGTGATTAATATTATATAACTAGTATTATATAACTACTTAGCTTGCTAGCAGCTTTCCTATAGCTTTCTAGCAGCTTACTAGTAGCTTTCCAAGTTATATAATAGCTATATTCCTTAAACGCTCTAAGAAAGAAAATATAGTCTATATTAGAATTATATTATATAACTACTTAGCTTACTAGTAGCTTTCCTATAGCTTTCTAGCAGCTTTCTAGTAGCTTTCTACTAGTATACTAGTAGCTCTCTAAGTTATATAACTAGTATCACGTAACTACTTACTATTAGTTCGCCTATAGCTTTCTAGTAGCTTTCTAGTAGCTCCCTAAGTTATATAACTAGTATTATATAACTACTTACTATTAGTTCGCCTATAGCTTTCTAGTGGCTTACTAGTAGCTCTCTAAGTTATATAACTTATTATATAACGGCTACGTTACTAGCTATATTTACTACCTACGTTCCCTTACTATACCCCTTACTACGCCCCTAGCTACGCCCCTTACTATACCCCTTTCTTTCCCTTCCTTACTATAACCTATCGCGCTTATACGCGCGAGCTAGGTCCTATAATACTTTATATATATAAACTCCTCTATAGTTCTCTCTTTTATAGAATTAATTATTTACTCTTAAACCTACTTTATAGCTGTAGATTATTTCAACCTATATACCTATTACTATACTAATATATATAATATCTATACTAATTTATAGTACGCTAGGTATTATATATATATCCTTTTATTATCTCCTTCTTAGTATTTATATTTCTAGGGTTTCTCTAAAATTAGTATAATATATTTAACTAGTATCCTTAGTATATAAGCTTTTTCTAGCTATTATATCTTCTTTAATAATTACTTCTACTCGTTTCTTATTAGTATTCTTCCTAGGGTAATATAGTTATAATTTAGCTATTATAGGAATAAAGTAATTTTTATATTCCTAGAATTATAAATCTTCTAGTCTTTATAAACTTATTTAATTATTTAATTACTTAAGCCTTACTCTATAAATATCTATTCTTTTTTAAGTTTTTAGTTTCTATTAATTCTAAACTAAAGCTTTTAATTATTTTAATATATTCTACTATTATCTTATTTTTTATAGGTACTTCTTATATACTTACTAGTATTATTATTTAGGATAGTATTAGTTATCCTCCCTTTAATAAGTCTAATTCCTATTTTTCTTCTTACGTTTCTACCTATTCTTAGGTTTATTTAAGGTTTACTACTAAGCGTTTCTTCCTTAGTTTTTATAGAAACTATCCTAATCCTTATTTACTTAATAAATAGATTAGATAAGAATTATTATAATAGAAAGTCTAATATATATAGTTATATTTAAGGTTTATTAATATCTTATCCTTTAGTTCTTCCTTCTTTTCTTCTTTTACTACTACTTATATCGTTAGTTTTTTATTATTTTCTTTCTTCTCTTTTAAATAATAATCTTTCTTTATATATCTTTTCTTTCTATATTTAAAGTATATTAATTCCTTATTCCTATTTTAATTTTAGTTCTAACCCCTTTAACTTTAGTATTCCTATAAGTAATAGCCTTTCTTATTATATTTAAAGTATATTATATTCTTCTTCTTTTCTTTATTAGTATCGAGTACTATTAGGTCCCTATAATCCTATTAAAGATTTATATTCTTATTAACCTAATATTATATATACTTATTACCTTCTCTCTATTCTTGTAATTTATTATTAATTTTTATTATCTATATCTTTATCGCTATTAACGTAGTTAGTAGGTCTATTTAAATTATTTTATATTAAATTTCTAACTTAAGTCCTTTCTTAAACCTAGCTTTAAGGGATTCCTTATTCTACTATATATTTATTATAAGTTATTTAAAGGTTAATATACACTCTAGTACTCCTTTATCCTATTTAATCTTAATTAACTATTCCTTAGCCCTTCTTATAATATCTATATCTTTAAAGGCTGATTTAATCTTATTAATAAAGTACTAGTAGTCGCTAAAAATCGCTACTATCTCTACTCGCTATTTATATAGTATATTTATTTAGAAATCTATTAGATATAGTTTAAACTAATTTATAGCTTTCCCTATAAAGTATACTAATATAAATAATATCTTCCTTTCTTCTATATCTAACTAGACTAACTATATATTTAGGTATAATATTACGCCTACTAAAAAGCTTTATAGCTTATTTTATATCCTATTAAACCTTTTAAGTATTAGAAGTTTTAATAGCTTAGCTATTATAGCCTTCTTAATTTATTTAACTATCGCTTTATTATTATTTTAATCCTAGCCTAATACCTAAAGTATATCCTTAGCTACTTTTAATCTCTATTATAGCTCTTAGTTTTATTCTAAAAGAGTTTATAAGATTATCTAGATTCCTTAATTCTCTCCTTTAAGTTTATTAATTTTAAGTTTAACCTTTACCTAGTCTATTAGGTCTAAACTATAGGTCGATATTCTCTAGTCTTATTCTTCTATATTAGTTAGCTAGATTATATATAACTTATATATTACCCTTCCTACTTTAAAGATTATTAAAATATAATAAGCCTATCTTCTTATAATAAAGATAGTTCCTTAGATTAAGTACTAATTATTAATAATAGGATTTAATATAGATAAGAATAAATAGGTAATTAGTAATATATTAAAGGGATACTAATTCTAGGGAGGATATTAATATATATAACTCTTAATTAAAGATTAAATTAACGATAAGAGACTTCTTATAGGCGTCTCTCTCTCTAACTATATACTTATCTAGGTTAGTAAAATCCGCGCTACTCGTAGACTTTATTATATAACTTAATTAGTAAGTCCTACGCTAGTTATAGACTTTATTATATAACTTAATTAATAAGTCCTATACTAGTTATAGACTTTATTATATAACTTTTAATTATATATCTATATTATACTCGGCTTCTTAGCCTAGGTCCAAGTTATCGATCCTAGGCCACTAGTCGTCCCTACTATTACTACTATTATAAGGCGTAGCTATAATAGTATATCTAGCTTATCTTCTATTATTTAATATCTAAATTAGTATATTTATACTATAGAACCTTATAAAACCCTATTTAACTAACTATTAGATCTATATATTTTAGGATATTTATAATATATTATTAAACTTTAGGTATATAGAAGTAGAGGAGTTTCTATTTTATTATTATATTATTCTAATCTATACCTTAAGTATTAAACTTATATTCCTTTAGAAATACTATAATATTTAACTCTTTAAACCTTAGTATATTTAGGTTATTTAGCTATAGTTAAAAATATACCTTTTACTAGGGTAGGGCTATTATTAATAGTTTATTATCCTCTAACTCCTTATACCTTAGTTCCTTTTATCTCTATAGCCTTAGTAAATACTTTCTTACTTTCTCTAGTTTAGTATTAGAGCTAGCTTTTAATATATCTAACCTAGGCCTTCTAGATTCTTTAAATAAAATTTATTATAGTATTATATAGTCCTTTAGATTAGCTTAAGTTTATACCTAAATTATATATTTATTTATTAAAATAGAGGGTATATTTTTAGTAGGGGATCTAGGCGACCTTAGGGTTTCTACTAATAGAATATCAAGATTGTAAGGACGGGCACGGGCTCCTATATCGACGTGTAGATAATAAGGTAGGTTGGCTCTATTTTAGCTATACTAAGATAAGGAAGAGAATAGGTATAAAGGTTTAGCAAGACTATATAGTATTTGAACTTATTGATATGCCGATGTCTCGCTAGGGCCGAGGTTCTGCTATCGCTTTAAGTGAAAGGTCTAATTATATAATAAAACCATGTGATAAAAGTGATCATGTGACGAGGCAGTCCATTACAAAGATACTCCTAGGGCCTAGCTATTTCCTATTCTATCTTATATAGGTCCTTTTTAATAAGCTATTAAACCTTATTTCTACTTACTTTTATTAATCTAGCTAACTAGGAAATAGAAATAAATAAAAATCTTTATTAATATATTAGATCCTTTCTATCCCTAACTTATACTTTAGGGTTCTTCCTTATCCCTTTTTATATTTAGATATTAATTCTTCCTTTAGGCTCTTCCTACTAGGCTTTTATCGTTATTATTATTAAAAAGATTAAAATTAATTAAATTATATTCTAGATACTTAGCTTATCTCCTAATAAACTATTAGAGATACCCTATATCCCTTACTAAAAATATTAAATAATAGTTAGTTAAAGAAGAAAAGAATATAATAAAGGAGGAGAAATATTAATACTAAATTAGATAGGTAGATTTAGGACTAGTTTTCGTAGGTATAAGTCTATAACCTATAATTAGAGGATATTCTAAGAAGAATAAAGAGATAAGTATTTAATAAAATATTATAGGTTTAATTTAAATAAGTAATAAATTCTAATTCTAATTCTAATTCTCTAGTTCTATAAATCCCTCCTAGACTACTATCTTAACGAAGAGTTAAAGGCTAGTTATATATATCTTTCTAGAGAATTCCTTGGTCTAACCCCCTATTAAATAACTTTCTTTCTAAGAATCTAAGGATCCTTCTAGAGTATTACCAGCTTACTACTAGTTTACTATCGTTTTACTATCGGCTTTCCACCGGTATACCGGTGGAAAGCTGGTAGGAAAGCTGGCTATATTGGGTAAACCAGCTACTATACAACAATATAAGGACGATAGGTATAATAGAGCTATTCTACTAGGCTAACTAGTAGTTACTTTATAATAATATTACTACTAATATCTTTTAGATATATTAGGAAGTCTAAAAGATTAATAAGCTATTCGGCTAGTTAAGCGAAGAAGAGCTAATACTAGTCTACTAGCTAGTATAGAGGCTTATAGACCTCTACTACCTTAATATTAAGTTTAGAGTATTATACTTCTAAAAGAATATAATTATAAATAAAATTAAAAGAGAGAATATAGTATAAATATATTATATCTTTTATAGGGCGAAGATGAGTAGTCTACCTCCCTACTTAGGATAATAGCGTATCCCTCTATAGGTAAGGATAGGATACCTTATAAAGGTAAAGGGGGCGTTAGAATAGCTATATACTTAAATTAATGAAAATATTCACACTGAAAAGTATATGTTACCACCCAGAAAAAATAAAGAACAACAAGAAAATGACCTTTGTCAATGGTTCAGAACCATTATAGCGACGCGGGCGGTACGTATGTATGCTGGCTAACGCCGGCAGGTTTCAGGATGCACTGGATATACATCTCGACGTGCTAATTGTTTGAAAGGAGGCGTTCGGTGATAACGCTTTAAGAACATTGCATTCGTACTACTCAGTTGCCGAGGCGTACCATTACTTGAATGACTAGCACCAGGCACTGTGAGTCTACGTTATCATTCTCAAGCGCATCAGATGATTACTCACACAGTCGGGATTATTCTTGACCAAACTGCTTAATAATCATAACGCAGCAGATGTGGACAGTCCGAATATAGCGCGGGCGCTTTATCTCAAATCACTCATCTGATATCGAAGCGGTGATGAGGCAAACGGAAAGGTCTTAGAGCAAGAGTCGTTCCGTATTAGAGATGATCTGCTTGCAAAGTATGATCCTGATCTTCTAAAGAATACACACCACAACCTTTTCAAGAATCCTTTAGTCATCTTTGATCAATGTATCAATGTTGACCAAGGTCGATCGACGATTGGACAGTTTTGTAAGTTTGTTAAGAATTTATAGCTTCTTATTTTAGTAGGGTAACTATGAAAAGGTGCTTTTAAAAGTTATAATTCTTAACTATAGCTATATTTCTAAGTATATTATATTATTAGCTTATACATAGTTCAGAAAAGGGACAAAGTAACGCCGGGCCCCGGTCCCGCCAGCTTTCGTCCCAAACCCTTCGAGATCTTTTCTTTGTACGATCTTCGATTTATCGCACGGCAGGGGAAACACTGCTGTCTTTGAGATCTATTTAGTGTACTTGAGATGAAAGTCTCGTTTGTGAATTTATTCAGCCAATACATAGTTCAGAACCATTACAGCGATGCGGGCATTGGGTGCTATATTTCGCCTTTATTCCAGTGCTGGAATACTGCCATGCGCCTAATTCGTTTCTCAAATGTGTAAATGATACTTCTGTTTCTGAAGCTCCCTTCAAGATTGCTGCAATACTATCTCTTGCTTCTCCTACATCTTCGTCGCCGAGGTAGATCAGATTTCGGGCACCATTACGGTAAATCGCACCCATAATGGCCACTTGCGGACTACACTAGGAGCTGTAATAGAACTCGAAGGTACTGAAATGCGAAGACTATTCAACGCTATGACATTTCGGTGCGCTGCATTTCCCCAAGAGTAGGAGATAGTCTCATACTCAGAGATTTTGTGCGAATCAAGATCTTTATGTGAAATTGTGCATAAGAGTGGATCATTGAACTGATCGGCTGATATCGCAATCAGGCGGATTTCCCTAGGAGAAGCAAGCGGTAAGTACAGGAACTAAGAATTTGGTGTCATTTGAACGGCGTTCAGGATATGGGAATTTCTGTAAAGTCTTCGCGTCCGACATTGCAGGTACGGAGTTGATGCTGATATTGTACGAGACGAGCCCACAGGCTCAACCACGTGGCAGAGCGGAGGTGCTGCCGCCTAAGACGCAAGGCTAAAGATAAAAGCAAGCCAGGGAATAGGTCCCCTACAACACCCTGACGTCAGGAAATCAATACGATACTAATTTCCTGTGAGCATAACAGCAGACCTGAACAACACGAGTGATAAATACGCGTGGCAAAGCGCCTTCCGTTACGTGAAACGATCCAGAGCATAGAAGACAGACCTCACAGTTCGAAGTTTGCCTTATCTCGATCGATAAAGGAAAAAAAAAAGAAAAGAAAAGAAAAAATAAACCTTACTGTGTAACCTTGGCTAAGCCGTCTTCGCCATTTATTCTTACTACAACATTCCCCCATCCTAGATTTCGAAACAGATACATATATTCAAGTCAATTACGAATACGTAATAAGCAGAAAATACCATAAAAAGCAGTATTCTCTATCTTTTCGCGCAGGGTTTGTCACGCTGACGACAAGGTGCACTTCCGGTGAGTGCTAACTGCAGGAGCATGTACTGGTGTCAGCCATACGAAAGCTACACACGTCATTTTATATGCATACTTCTTTTTGGGCGCAGCATCTTGTCATAGATGCGTTTTGATCGATTACAGCGAGATAAGCTTCAACTTGAATAGAACTTGCGTAAATCAGGCTTCATACATAAATAAGTGCAGACAATCACCATCTAGTTTTTCCTTCAAACCTGTCGGATACACATTGAGTCAACAATCCAAGCCACATCTAAACGTAAATTGCTCTAGCCTCATGTTGTCTCCAATGCCATTCCGCTATCGAAGCATCGAACATTAAGGTAACTTGACCAATTCCAAAACTATGTCTTCCAGCAAACCCAGAAGAATGACGAAGAGATGGCGCACGCAAACCAAATAGTAGCCGACATAGGCCCAGAACAAGACGGTGCCGATGTGGAAAGAGCAAGAGCAGACACCGCCCCTGCCTATAAAGAAGACGCTTCGAAAGATCCACCTGCATATGACCTCAAGGAGGGAGGGTCGTCTCCAGGATATGATTTCCAGCAGTCGTTGGAAGAATGGATGCGTGGCGGCGATATTGTGGACAATTAGCAAACAAACCAGGCTGCACGTGGGCGGACACTTGATCTGGTGCAATTGAGGGTGTGGCTACTCACGGCCCTGTACCTTTGACTGCCAATCGATTCAATTGATTATTATATCTACACCGGGGGTCTGTAATGATGATGGAAGTTGTGCGATGGAGGCTGCATGAATCTGGGCGCAGATACGATGCGAGTCTGCGCACCCTGCACGACAACACGGGGATGCGCTTACAAAATATTTCTTGCGAATACGTCTATCAAGGGTCATTTCAGGTCCAGTTCTCCTCAGATCACCTCTTCGCTCGTCCACTACAAAGCTCTAGTAGATGCGCTCCCTCCTCACTGTAGCCTTGTGGGCTGCCGTCGTTCACGCCGCACCGCCACTCAAATCTCCCCTGACTCATTCCAGCCCGCAGGAAGTCGGCCCCAACAGTTTATCTAGATGAAGTGGCAAGATTACGTATGCAGTTTCTTCCTCAGGCTCGCAGAGATGATGCCTTGGCCTCCGACATTTTATCTACTGCTGCGCACTTAAAGAATCCAAAATAGCATACAAAGTTCCGCCTACATTTCCTTATCTCTGGAGAAGGAACGGCTAAGCTAGCAGGAGCAGGAGCAGGAGCAGAAGCAGGAGCAAAATCGTAGAGGACGTCCATATCGCTAAGCCATCTATTTACAGAACGTACCTTCACGACGGATGTCACACCACCAACACCTCACCCATCGGGCCCTCCCCGTACGGGGCCCTTTCAGCAGACGCCTTGGTCGTTCGACACGAGCAGCTTCGCAGACACATCCGACCTTAGAAAGAATAGAGATCCCATACTCAAGAATGAAATGGAGGATAATCTCAAGATCAACCACCCGGACGTTTCTGATATTTTCTTTGGGCAGATTCCGAGGCTTCATGAGATGACGTCGGCAGTATTTCAGAGCTGCAAAGAGGCATAGCCGCTGCTCTTCATCCTATAATTAGCTTCAATATACTTCAAGCTCCCTGTTCGACACAGTCGGATAGACAGTCGTCCGTCCGCATACCTTTTCGGGACATAACCTCAACCTCTCTTCCTCTTCTTTCCCCATCCCTCGTCGGCATCAGCGGATATCGTCCGAGCAGTCTCCGGCATGAACTGCTTGAATTCTTCCACTAGATCAGGAGCTGATTTGATTAAGTCTACGACTTGGGCGTATATGTCCACGATCGGTGTCGATTCCCGCTGGTAAGTCTGAAGTATCTCAAGGAACTGTTTGTATGTATCTTGATCATCGAATCGGTGCTTGATCTTATTTATGTACTTCAGCGCGTCGTCGAACTCAACGGGGCCTCTGATCCTAAATCCTGAAGTTTCATCGCTATCTTGTCCGGGGAGGGAGGTCGGCAGTGACGTAGTTTCAGTGTCGCTATCTAGAGTGGAGTCCGGGAGGCTACTGTGGTGTGGGTCGGGGTTTCGGCGCACCCGTGCGTGGTTAGGGAAGGCGTGACCTGGGGGGTTGGAAGTATCTAGAGGGTCGGGAATGTCGTAATCAAAGGGATTAGGAGGATCCGAAGGCTCAAGAGGCTCCATTGGAAGCTCGTCATGAGATAGTCTTACATTTCTGAACATACCCATGTCTTCCTCGGCAGGCACAAGTTTAACTCGTTTGTTGGCTCTCTTATTGTCTGCAAGTTGATCTTCGTTTGCCGGTGAGTCTGATAGCGCGGAGATTGCGGATAGGAGATCGTGAAGTGATCTTCGTCTCTTTTTAGCTGGTGAGAACCACACATTGCATTTGCAGCTTAATATGATCAGTCGTAAACACATGAATAATGTGAATAGTACGTACCAAGTTCTACCACCACCGGGAGATTCGGCGGTATGAACGGAACCGCATCGCGGCATAGGGCAGGTCTCGTCTGTCAATGTTGGATGAACCACAATGACAGCCATTGTAATGGCTGTTCCTGGGAGCAGCCGGGTAGTCCTCGAGAGCACATCATTGCTGTTCTTCGTCTTGAAGTACTCATAGTTGCCGGCCTGGACGTCCAAAGAACCGGGCCCAATTTTGAACTTTTGCTTGATGACGGCGTCTAAGAGATCAAAGTCGTACTCAGATGGCACTGGAAACCTGTAACCGAGGGCATCTTCTACAGCTAATGGAGCCTGGAAAAATGACCACCGTGTGTCGGGTCCTGCTAGAGAGCTCTTAATTTCGAGTATTACAGCATATGTTTGCTGAGTAGAGACACTGGATGCTTGTTAAGGCGACCTCAAGTATCGAGCGTTGGTTTAGGCACCTACAATACTTTGGCCACCATTTCTCCGAAAGACCTCCACGAGGTCCTAAATTCACCGCTTAGCATTTCGAACAGCCGCGCAAGCATATTCTGGGTGTTTTCTACGACCAAAGTCTGCATATTCAAGCTGCCGCTGATCTTCTTGATTATGCCGCGAGTATCCTCCAACCTTTCCCGAATATGAAGCTGGTGAGCGGCAGCCTTATCCGACGAAAGGTCCATCTTCTCTAAGCCATGCTCGGCTAACAGGATGTTGATTGCCCCGATGTGGATGTTCAGGTAGCCCTGGAGCTTGCGGATCTCTTCCTTTTGGCCGAATCCCCATCTCAGCTTGTCTCTGGTACTCTTTATAACACCGTCTTTTCCCCATACCCCAAGAGATTTATCATACTTCTGGATCTTACTAAAGAATTGCTCAAGAGGGCGCCGACAGCTAAGCGCTGCGTATTTAATGGAATCGAGGTTTGTGGGCGAGGAGCCGCCATCCTGCAGCTTGTCGAGGTGCTGGAGGGCTTGCTGGAGGCATTCGAGTTCGCGCAGAAGTTCTTGATATTCCGCTTTTGCGCCTCCGGCGTCTTGAAGGCAGGAAGAAATGTTTTTGATGAGGTTTCCAACAGCAATGAAGTCGCCAACGGAAAAGCCGAAGGACATGGTAAAATCGGCCGCAAGAAGTCGCGGGAACTGGCCGAGGCGGGTTTGGGACTCGGCGATCCAGCGCTCACTTAACGCGGAAGATCGCTCAGTGGCGGAGTCGCTCAGTGGCGCACTCCAAAAACCACCAAAATCGCGAAAATCGCGCCCTGATATTTCAACAACGCCTTGACAATAAGTTCAGAAATTTTAAAGGTAGCCTTTTATGTCGATTTTAAGCCCATTGTATAACTAAACAATTCATACGTTAAGTATGTCTGGAGGACTTGCAATCTTGCTATATTTGGAGGCTAAAATCTAAATATCTCTATAACTAACAAGTCAATTACTCTAGAACTTTTATAAAAGTCCTAAAATATGCTCTTAAGTCTTCATATAGAGTTTTAGACTTTGCTATTCAAGTGTTGTTGAGATATCAGTGGAATAATTGAGAGAGCGAAGACATCACATGGAGGCCTCTGCGGGAGTATGTCCGTGCTTTCATTGTGACCCATGTCGACATGTTCTGCTACCATGGAAAAGAGAACGTGATGGTAATCGAAACAGAGTGAGCTTGTAGAGGGTGCTGCGCTTTTCGATCAGCATGTAGAGCAAGAGACAGCTAGTTGCATCAGCTGAGATTCTTGTGTAACTAAGGAAATACGATGTATGCATACGGAATACGGCGGTACGAGGTCACGTGCTAATATTATGGCTAGGAGCAAAAGGCATCAGAAACGGCAGACCAGGTGCAAACACTCCAAGAAACAACTCACCACATCCTATTCTGCCTGCTCCGATGCCAGTATGCTTTTCAACGACATTATTCTTGGCATTTGTGCTGGGTCATCCCAGAATCGAACTTTGGTGTGGGTGGATAGATGAAGCCAGGAACCCAAGCAGCTACCGGATTGGCTTGTGGCTTGACTTCCAAGCCGCCTTCTGTAGAAGGACTCCACTTTAGATGCCAATACCACCGCCTCCCACCGTCCCGCCAAGCGGATGGAGTACCTCAATGTCCCCGGCCAAGCATCGGAATCGCTTGGCCTACAGGACAGCCCGAGAATGCCAGATGCGGGTATTTGAGCATATAAAGGTGGACATCACCGGAGAACCGCCCTGTCCTTGCCTGTCAGCCTATCAGCCTGTTACTTACCAACATGAAGTTCTTCACCATCCTCATCGCTGCGACTTCCGTTGTGCTCGCCCAGGAAGCGGCGCCTACTGGCACAGCATGCGTTGCCCATGAAGACCACTGGTAAGCCACACAAGACACCAGCATTTGCCTTTGAAATTTGCTCAGCGAGTGTCCAGGGACTGCCCATCCGGCGTGCCAGAACCGACTACTCCACCACCGGCAGTGGCTCAGACCACTGGATCGGTTACTGCCACCACCACCGATTCCGATTCCGACCATGACCACGACCATGACGATGAGACTGCGACCAATGCGACCGCTTGCCATGCTCACGGAGACCACTGGCACTGTCCTTCAGGCGTTCCTGAGCCCACTACGCCCCCGCCGTCGTCCCTCGCTACCACCACGGCGGCAAGTACCACTGGCTCACAAGGTGGAAGCTCAGCAGCATCAAGTCCTGCTGCTCAGTCGCCTGGAGCTGGCGTAGCCAACCATGCCACGGGAGGCTTAGCTATGGCTGCTGTTGGAGCGGTCGGTTGGCTCTTCGTTTGATCTCTCTCGGGTATTGGAAGAAAGTAATGCTGCGATCCATTATGAAATGTACCTGTAAAACAAAAACAAAACTGTTATGTCACCGAAGAGGAGCTCCAAAGCACCTCGATAATGCAAACAAGTATTCCCAGCAGAACCAAACTTGGATATCAATCTTGATTTTCAAAAGTACATTTCATTTTTTTTTTTTTCGAAAAACGGTAAACCAGCTACCTCTTCTTTCATTCCTTGTACTTCTGATCGTGAAACCCGGCCAGCACCTCCACTTTCCCATCCCCCCTCTCTGCCCATCTCTTCGCCGCAATGTCGGGATTCAGCTGGAGCGTCTGCTTCGCCCTGACCCATTCCTCCATGGTAACCACCGTATCGAACCGTGGCTTCACCCCTGCCCTCTCCAGCACGGGCGAGTCCGTGATGGGTAGCAGCTGGGTATCGTTATGCGGCCGCGCGAAATACAGCAGGCCGGTTCTCTTAAAGTCGCGCTGGTCCCGCGGCGGCGCGACCACGCGGTGGACCGACGACTTGAGCCATCCGCCCGTGAGATGGGAGATGGTGTCGGCGAGGTTGACGGTGATGGTGCCGGGCTGGGCGCGCACCCACGTCCAGTTCCCGTCTTCGCCTAGGATCTGCAGCCCGGCGACGGGCTGGCGGAAGAGCAGCGTCACAGTGCCCAGGTCCGTGTGGCCCCCCGTTGCGCCGTACTTGGACGCGGCCCATTCTTCCTCGGTCCGCGGATGGTACAGCATGTACCGGAAGTGGTCCTCGGACTTCTTCTCGTACGTGTGCTGCCGGACGAGATAGTCCTCGTCGGGCAGTTGCAGGACGAGCGCGAAGAGGCGGAGGAGGGGCAGCACGACGTTGGCGTGCAGCGCGCGTTGGAAGGATTCGATTTCGGGGAGGTGGGCTTGGAGGAGGTCGGGCTGCTTGTACTTTCCCTTGAAATCGTCGGTGAACTTTGGGATGTTGTAGATTTCGATGTTGTCCTTTGCGCCGGCAACCAGGGAGCGGCCAGGTCGTCGCCAGCCATTGTAGTCTGCTGCGCCGTAGTCGAGCTCAAACTTCTCCTTCTCGGACACGGGTAGTTCGAAGAAGGCCTTCGCCAGTGTGAACTGTCGGTCGATCTGACCTTGTGTCAAGCCGAAGTTCTTAACGTAGAACTGGAAGAATACTAGTCAGTTTGGACAAAGCGATCAACGTATCGAGTACGTACAAATCCCACGTGGTGCACTGCATGTTCGAGCTGCTGGGCAAGCCGCTCTTTACCACCAGGCCGAGAGTAGTCTTCTAGATCGAGCGTTACAAGCTCCGACCATGGAAGATCCTCCTTGGTCTCGGGCGGATGAACATAAGGATCGAGGTTCTTGAAGTCGTACTTGGTGAAGTCCTGCACCGTCTCCGCCTTCACTTGAGTTGTTTCGACTGTTGTGGTGCTCATGTCGACGTTCGATCTCTTGTCGAATAGAAAAGTATGCTGCAGTTGCCTCCTCGGTTGCAGAGACGTTCTATACCGTCTTGTACTCTTATATCAATGACGGATCGTTAGCTGCGTCCAGATCTTATCAGTATCAAGCAATTACCACATGTCACCATCAGCACCTAACATATCGTCATCTGGAAACCCCTCTTTCCAGTAATTCAAAAGCATACCAATGCAAGCAGCTTAAGCTTGCCGAGTTAACCCCGCTCGTATTTCCGCTTCCGACGTTCCGCTACCCACGCTTCACGAGTAATGCCGCATCTTTCACTCGCGCTAGGCTGACTCTCGCCATTCAGAGCCGCAGCATAACATGCCATATGCCGTGGTCGGTAGTTCAAGGTAACTGTCCCACACTGTGCTGTCTACATGGGTGGCTGTTATCGGATGGCGCAATTCTCTCCCTGCATCACGAATCGGCCCGGCTCGGCTATCATTCTACGCCTAGGGATGCACAGTATCCGTTGAATTTCGAGTCTGGAGTGTTCACAGAAACCGATACGCGTTTATGCGCAGGTTCTGTGAGAACCAATTTCCTATGTCTCTAGGACGATCGAATACTGCTTGATCTTAACATGGCCCCTGAGTGTAGCGATTGAATGACAAGGAGGAATATACAAAGATGAATCGAGCAAGACGAAGCAAGACACAAAGAAAGAAAGATAGCTGGTTACCGTATTCGGACGCAGGCAGGCACCGGCATCGGTACTTCTACGGCTCCACGGACGTAGACGCATGTCGCGCAGCATAGCAAGCCAAACGCAATATACAGGTCAATGGCATCATCATCTCGAACGTGTGTTTTCAAGCCTAGGGACACAACTAAGCAGACTTCAGAAAAACCCAAGACTGTAGAACTGGGTCGACGGTGCCCCGGCTACCTGCTCAGACACCTTGGCAATAGTCGTATATATGTCCAGCCGTCCAATGGCCTCACTGTCGTACAACTTCAATGAATTGGGAGCGAAAGAGCATGACGTCCAAAAAGCTCGCAGAACAGCATGCGGAAGCAGTAAAAGATATCGCGCTTTCGTCTGAAACCCATTCGGATCCTTCTCCCCAGGCATCGATTCGATATGGCAGAGTGCGCTCAACGCTCCGCTCAGTACAGAGATACGTGTGGGACGACCCCGACAAGCCCAAAGAGGAAAAATGGTTCCTCTTCAAGCTCGACTTGTTCCTCCTGAGTGCTGCATGCCTTGGGTACTTCAGCAAGAACCTCGACCAGGCGAACATCAACAATGCCTACGTGTCTGGGGTGAGTAGAATGCAGAACGACGGAAGAATGAGGACCGCATAGGGGCGATGTTCTAACTGGGCGCAGATGAAGGAATCGCTCAACATGTACGGTAGCGAACTCACCTACGCCAGCAACGTCTTCACGGCGGGCTACGTCATCGGCCAGATGCCTGCCGTCATGCTTGCGACACGCATCAGACCGTCTATTCTCATTCCCACGCTCGAGATAATGTGGTCTGTGCTGACCTTCTGTTCATCATCGGTCAAAAATGTCTCGCAGCTATATGCCATCCGCTTCCTCGTTGGTCTCTGCGAGAGCGGGTACTTCCCCGTGATGATCGTAAGTAGCTCCAGTGACCATAAGGCAGAAGGGAACTAACTGATATAAAGTACCTCGTGGGAAGCTGGTACACCAAAGAAGAGCGTGGAAAACGCGTTGGCCTCTTCTACTGCACCGCTGCCCTCGCCGGCATGTTCAGCGGCTATCTTCAAGCAGGTGCTTATAGCGGGCTTGACGGTGTTATGGGACGGCAAGGCTGGCAGGTATGCATGCAACCCCCCTCTCCCCCATCTCCGCTTTCCTACATGCATATACGCGTGCTTACCAGAAAAAACCAAAGTGGCTCTTCATCGTCTGCGGCGTCATCTCCCTCCCCATCGCCTTCCTCGGCTACTTCTTCATCCCCGACTTCCCCGAAACAACGCGTGCCTTTTACACCACTGCCGAGGAGGCCTCGCGACAGTGTGCCCGGCTCGCAGCCGAAGGCCAGAAGCCGCTGGGCCATCAGCCATGGAATCGCACCAAGCTGCTGCGCATTGCCCGGCAGTGGCAGTTCTGGGTGCTCCCGCTGGGTTACTTCTTCGTGCAGACGAGCTTCCCCAGCGAGCAGCCGGCGTATGCGCTGTGGCTCAAGGCAAAGGGGCATCCTGTATACGACCGCAACGTATGGCCGACGGGACAGGTCGCTGTGGGTGTTGTGGTGCAGATTGCAGCCGGCGTGCTATCGGATTCACCGCTGCTCAAGGGTCGGCGGTGGCCTGTCATTGTGGTCATGCAGTTAGGGACGCTCTTCGGTGCAGTGATACTCGCCGTCTGGAATGTGCCGGATCCGCTTAAGTTTGTGGCCTACTACTTTACGTATTTTGCCGCTGGGGTGCCCGGCCCGTACTTTGCGTGGTACTCCGATCTGATTCCTCATGATCATGAGATGCGCGGCTTTGTCATTGCGGCGTCCAACATGTTTAGCTATATCATGAGGATCTGGTTTTCCATCGCTGTGTGGAGGACGGTAGATGCGCCGCGATTCAAGGCGGGATTTACAGCAGCGTCTGTGTTGGGCGTGTCCATGATATCCTTGACCGTGCTACTGCGCATGTTGCAACAGAGGGATGATAGGAAAAGGGCTGCTGAGCATGGCCTAGGTGAAAACATTGAGGCAGCTGCACCACCATCGTAAATCCATTCGCTGCGGATAGCGAGACATCGCTATTGAATAGAAAGAAGATGAGTTACTTGATATAACAAAATCTATTATAGCTATTATGATAGGTCAAACGCTTGCGAAAGACATGCCAGACCACGTTCAGCGCTTTGATCCTAAGACACCAGGGTACGGCAAGTCATGCGTCGTATGTCGGCCTTAGATGTCGTCTTCCATACGATGCACGTCCGAGTTCCTTGTCCAGACACGGATCTTCTTCCCTACTCCATAATACAATGGAATCGCAAACAGTGCTGGACCAACCACACACGCGAAAATAGCCATAGCTGGGGTTATCCACCCGTCCTTGCTAGTATGTGCCAGATCGAACACCCAGTAGCTGTATGAAAATGCAATGAAATTCTTGCAAACCGTAGCAACTGTCATTATTTCCCCTGAAATGGGCTTGTAGGAATCGACAGCGTAGGCAATGGAAATGGTAGGGATGGTAGTGACAGAGAAGCCTGCGAATCCATAGCCCCAAACGACAATGTGACCCCATCCCCATTGGTACTGATACCCAGCACCACCGAGAATGAGCGAAAGCATCGTGACGATCATAAAGGGTATCAAGGCCGGGAGACGCATCTCTGGTTCACGGATGTTGTTGTTTCTTCGAGTAGCCCGAGCAGCAATCCAGTCCGAGTAAGGGCCTGCGGTAGCAAGGCCGAGAAGACCCCCGATCAGAAACGCGAAATTGGTGTATCCCACGTTCTGTGGGGTAAAATTGTAGGGTGGAGCAGAAAGAACGACGGATTCGGTAATGTTGAAGAACAACAGCAAGTCGGCCGGGCCTGCAAGCATCAACCCTGCCCACAGGACAATGGGGTTGAAGAACACCTTGATTGGAGTCCAAAGATCGCGGATGATGAAAGATTTCCAGCGCGAATCGGGTATTTGGAAGGGCATGAATTGTTGACGAGACGGACGACCCTGGCCGATAGGCGGTAGTGCAGTGCTTTGCTGCACAGGAGATGTGTTTGCTACACACGATGGATGTTTCTCGATTTCGCATTCGTCCTTTCCATCAAAGACGGCACTAGATGAGTCGGGAGGGGTTGATGTGGCAGAGCTCTTCGAATTGCGGCGGTGATATTTTGTTTCGGGAAATGTAAATGCAACTAGAAAAATGCCAAAAGCGGACAAGGCAACCTGAAGCCAAAAGAAGGATTTCCAGCCATGGTGAGCGGCGATTGAACCACTTATGACAGGGCCGATGAAAGCGCCCATGAAGTAGCCGAGGCTTGGAATATCAGTAAGTTTAATACATGATAAGAGCAGGGCAACTCACAAGTATACACCCATCCATAGGCCTCGCTCATGCAGAAAGAATACATCGGCGATCATCTGCACGGGAATGGTTTCGCTTGTCGCACAAACTACACCATTCATGGCACGAGCGGCAAGCAAGCTGCGATGCGAAGTTGCCAAGGCCTCCCAGATGCAAGTGAGGGTGATTAGCACTGCAAAGACTAAGCTGATAGTTCGACGACCGAATATGTTACTAAGAGGTACAATAACAAAATTGGCGACACCGAGAGTGATGACTGTGATTCCAGTGAGCATAGCTAGCTGGTTGTTGTTGAGATGAAACTCTTTGCCGAGCAGCGGAAACATGGGAGCAATGGAAAGAGCGCCGCTTACGGCGATCCAGGTGAAAAGCCATTGGCTAGCCATAGCAGTAACTGTGTCGCCATTAGCTGGCATGTTGAAAACCTAAGACTGAAACCTACGCTTCCAAGCCGTAGACCAATTCAAAGGGTCTTGAGGGTCCAGTGACGGCCTAGGGATCAAGGCTTTCTTCGCTCTCCCATCTGAGTCCATGATTTCAGTACCGGGTACGAGGTCAAGATTATTTTGTAGATTCATCTCCAAAGAGGGTGTTCTGGTAGTGATGGTGGCTTCAGCCATGTTCGTTTTCGGGTAATCTTCTGACGGCAGTTTCGTGGAGTTGAGTAGACTAGACAATTCACAAGACCTCAACTTATGCGACATGCTATCGCTCCTTAAATGCCTCTCACCGAGCTTAAGCAAAAAAACAAGGTTTGGGAACACATGCCGGCGACTTCGGGAAACTAGTAGCTGCGTCACTTGTAGTGGCACATTCAATAGGCGACGTCCAGCTGGCTGGGCTGGATTGGGAATTCAGATGGATAACTAAGTTTACGAAGCAGGGACCGCCCCACCGGCCCACAAAATGCTGAAGCCCAAGATGGACGATCAATGGGGGTTGGCTGTGACGCACTGTTAGTGGCTTGGTTGGTGGTTATGGTGCACTTGAGAGTTGAGGCTTCTACTTATCGCAGGATCTAGGTTTTCCCAGAGTCATGAGGTGCGACGCTCAAAAGAACAAGCACCGATCGCTGCGCAGTAGGTGTTCTATTGGTAGATCCAGGTTTTCTTTCCCAAAGCCTTACAATGAGGTCTATATCATAAGATAGGGCCATGTCTATTTCTCCTTAACTTGACAGCTAGTGAGCAAGAATCATACGGTGTCATAGGATCAGAGAGTGCAGCTGTGAAAAGATGCAGGCCTAGACGCTGCGATGGCATGCAGGTTGGTATTTGGTTGATACGGCCCGCAAGTGGAGACCCGTTGTGCAGCGCCGATCAGCCCTCGGAGAATAGTGTGGGGAAGCGGAGTCAGTCCGCAAGAGGCTAAGAAGGGCTGGGCGTGGTTACTGGCCAGGCGAGAGCTTGAAGAGTAATGTGTGGTGTCTAGCCCAACGGCTGTGTTTCTGCGCATGGTCTGATGGAAAGCAACACGATGTACCTGGTGAGATCGTTCAAGTTGAAGGTCGGGATGTTGCCGATCCGACGCGGGAACACGAGCGCACGTGCTATCGCGTCCTAGCCGCGAACAAGACTAGGAAACCACCGAAGCGCCGATTGATAGATATTATTGTAGCCACCCCCCACCCTAGGACCTGCACAACCACCATGGCTGATATATGGACCGGCGATATTATTCTTTCCGACGCTTCACGACTTCACGGTCAGTTTCAGTGCTCACCGGTTATTAGCTTTGCTCATCGTCTGCAGATGTCGGCTTAAGCCTACACCATGACGCACACAAGCCGTCACCTCCCCTCCCCGCGACTCCGCTGCGCTTCCTGGCGATTGTAGATAGCGCCCGTATACCAATGTACCTAGCTGCCGGCCCGAGCTACAATGTATGGACCACCAGCCTTACTACTGAAGCCTGGTTTTCGTCCATATTGCTGAGCACGCCCGCTGCCGACTCCACAACAAATACCAAGACCGCCACAGATGATATTGCTACACAGGACTGGTTGGCATTTGCGCGGGCACAGTCGCCAATTGGCATTCTCATGAAATTTGAGGATGAGACCCCAGCGTCAAGTGGCCCTCGCATCACCGAAATTCTCTTCTACGGCACAGTCGCCCTGCCGTCGACGTCGCCTGCTTCATTGCTAACGCCGCCTTCATCCTCGCCTCGCTTAGCCGAAGACCAGCCGGAGACGCTACCTAAACTTCATGTATATGCTCTTCCTTTTTCATCCGACCTGTTATACACACAGCCAGCCCTCCAAGAAGCACCGCCTTCACCCAGGCGAACCACACCAGAACGCAACATCGATCCTGAGCCCCACTTCCTTCCTGCTACCCGCATTTCTGCGCCAAAGTTCAGCTCTCCAAAGCAAAAGCGGGACATCTTCGAAGAGGCAACGCAGGCACGAAAGAAGGCTCGCGCTATAGATGGTGAGGTCAGTCAGCAACACTCATCTGCTCATCGTAAATCGCTATCTATCGACACCAAAGCCATGTATTCGTACGACTCTCGACCCAAATCGGCTAACGGACTTCCCCAATCTCGTCACCTTTCCAGATCTCCCAGCATATCCTTTGATATTCGTCCCTTAAGCAGAAAAGGCACGTCCGATACCAATGCTCGACGCTCAACACTGTCACAAGTCGCTACTGTTCCACTTCGACCTGAAGAACCTACTCTGGAGTCAAGAAATAAAGAGGCTCTATCAAGAGTGGTCATGGCGGCAATGCGCATGCAAGGTCTACAGCAGCGGAAAAAGAGCAAATCTCGAAGAGGTTCAGCTGCTACTGATGCAGAGGATCAAGCACGTCTAGGCGAAGAGACTGCGGCCGAAGAAGCCGCCAAAGAGGAAGAGTACAAACAAATCTACCATCAAACATACGAAGCCGCAATCTTTACTCTCGTGGGTCGTCTTGGCACACTCTCTCAAACACAAATTAACTCTTTGCAGAGAAAACATATGGCTTCAAAGCCTCTACACACCCAGCCCGACCAACTGCGTCAGGTCGCAGAGCGGCTGCTTGCCATATTTTGTTCAGACCCCCTGGACCAACCTCTACTAAACAACGTAGCCGATCATCTGGCCACCCCTGCCGGCAAACAAAGCTTAGGCGTTCATGCCTGTACCTATAGTCATGCAAGCCCTTTCGACCAGCCCAGCGGATCGAGACAGAGCACTACTAAAAACTCCAGTGGTGATGTGCGTACTGGTTCTCCCAGCCGTAAACAAAGAAAATAAGAAACCAGCAGTCTGGGCACTGGATGACTCAGACATCGAACTTCCTCATTTCCTATTGCACAAAGAATGCAAGCAATTAAGAGATGAAAATTCTATTACATATGTTGGCAAGTAACAAAACAAGGTTGTGCTACTAGCGACCTTCATCATACACCCACCATACCCACGTTCTGCCCCTTTCAATGTGCCTTTCGTTTTGGCAGCCGTACATGGTTGACAACTACGCAGACGAAATACACAAGGCACAACGTAGGAATCATCCATGCTGAGGAGGAATAATTGTCCCTTAAGGTCTGGTTGTACTTCATGGTCGACAAGAGGCACAGGCCAAGACCAAAAACAAAACTAACACCCAGGCGGACGTACTGGCCAATACGACGCTCAGATTTGGGTAGAGATAAAACACCAAGGAAAGTGGTGATGACGAGAGATAAACCGCCCTGCAATGGTTAGTTTTTTTGGTCAAAACATGTGCGTCAGATCAACTTACCGCAACAAAGACGTATACAAACACTAACTCAAAGACAGACAGATACTCAGTGACTAGCTGCTCGGCAGCATCAAACCCACTAGCGCTCGCCTTCACCTTTTCCAGTTTTTTCTTCGGCACCGTCACACTGAAACTGTCGAATAAAGTTGTCGTTGCGGCAGAAAGCAGGTCGCTAAGCCCCGATTGCCAAGCTTCCTGCGCCGTTACATTTGTTGGGTCCAGATGCAAGTAGTCAAATGATTCCTCGAGTTGATACAGTGCATATCCAGCTGTCTTGATCTGTTTGGATGCGTCAACGCCCTTGGGTACATAAAAGAAGACATTGTTGTTTGCGGTGTCGTTCATGGCGCTTGCAAACTCTGCGCCCGAGGAGAAATTTTCGGCCGCCATCACGACATCGGTGAACTGATCTACCATGGTGTTCATCGCCATGACTATCTGTGTCCAGATGATGAGCAAACTAACGCCCTGGAGGACCAAAACCAGGACAGTGTGCAGTGGGAAGTGTAGGAAACTCCACACTTGCTGCCGGATGCTACCAAAGTGCTCTTCCTGCATGCGGTCAAAATACAGCATGTACAAGAAGTAGATGATGAGAACTGCGGCGATGATCTGGCCCACTACGGCCGCCGTCCACAAGAATTCATTTTTGACAATCTTGCTGATAGCCTTGCAAACGACAATGATACCCTCACCAAGGATGATGAGCGTAAGCAGAGACATGCGCTGGACCATGTGTGTTCCCTTGAAACTGATGACGCGGAATATGCAGGATACAGCGACAGTAAGTAGCGTCTCGCAGAGCGCAATCACGTACCACGCGATGTATACGTTGCTCTTCTGGTCAATGCTGAACCCGAATTCGTCCAGTTTGTCTTTTGGAAACGCCGGTGTCAGTACTCCGTAGAGAATCGCGGCCAATAGGGTTGAAGCCATGATTAGAGCGATGGGGATGATAGTCTTGCGATACTTCTTGGTGTAGAACAATGTGACAGTGTACTGGAGGAACAGCGTCAGACGCGAAACCATCAAAATGATGCCAAAGGCTTTATATATCTTGTAGTCAGAGATGTACTGCCCCGGCTTCCACTGTGGACCGATGACAGCGAAGCCGACCATGACGCCAAAATGTATCGCCTTAGCGCATCTTTCGAAGACGCTATCTGTGCTGAATCGAACGTCGTAAAGGGATACTTGATACCAAGTCAACCACAACAGTGCGAAGAAGCCTATGTAGGCAGTTAGACTGTCGCGGTCGTTGATCTCAAGCATCGAGGTGAATGTTGTAAGGTTGGCTACGAAGAACAGGTCGTAAAAGAGCTCGGCTGTAGTGGCTTCGGCATGGCGATGGAAGGCTGGACTATCGTGCAGCTCGCGGTCTGTGTTTCCGAAAGGAACATTGGTTGTGTGGGCGAGGTCGGTAGGTTTGGCACCGTGGTAGGAGGTGTCAGATAGAGCCGGTGTGGCAGCTTCGACGTCGGAGGAGTGCGCGGAGGTGTATGATGGGTGTTCAGGATGGGGTTTCGATGCTGTGTGTTCGGTTAGGGGCGAGGCGAAGAAGCCTAATGGCTTTTTCTCTTCGTGGTGGTGTTCGTGGCCCATGGCTGCCAGCGAGAACTTGGATCACGAAATACGGCGGTAAGACTTTCCAAGATTCAAGATGTCGTGATGGGGTGCGAGCAAGCGCAGGGGCGATGATGGGACTACAAGGACAAGTGCCGTGACAGCCCATATATACTCACCACAGCCATCATGGCGTTCGTGTACTCATTTAAAAAACATCAGTGCATTTCTGGAGCCTCACTCGCTGCATCTAGCCCCCACTCCAACGGCCTACACCGATAGACCACATTGTGCAGGAGGTTTTCCAACGAAGCGATCCACGAATAGCACGCCAAACGCTCACATTCTCCGTTTCAAGCAATACTTAAGCCGCACCGCCACCTTCCGCTCCGGCCCATTTCATTTCTTGTTGTGCCGCTCCGCTTCGCTATACTGTGCTTGGCTACACTGCGCTTCAGCTTCTCAGCCCCATCGATCCGCTAGAACCAAAGCGCGTATGCACGTATGCGACCGTGCATGCACTACCATCTAAGTCAAGACGAAGCATACGCGCTTACAAAACGTTACTTAGCCTCTGGGTATAAACATACGACAAGTGAGAGATGTAAATACAGGGATATGTATACCGTGCGAAAGGAAGGAGGATAAGCTGGGCCTGTTGTGTGTAAGGAATACGCATGCCCTTATTGAGCAGCCTCATGGACGCAGCAGACTATGCAATGAGGAACAACGCTACGATTCATGTCTGTTGATAATTCCATAGGAATTAAGCCATCCTGCGTCGCTAACTACGTTGTAAGGAGGAAATGAGCACGCGTTGTGATCTTCAACATGGCCGTTGAATCAACCAACGCACATGTGCAGATTAACGATACGAACGGGCTTCTTCGGCGTTTTCCGCGACACGATTATACTCTTACGGTATAGTTACAAGGCAGAAGCATTTCTATACGAAGGCTGAGCATGCTTGTCTGCGTCGCCTAATCAGCGCGCGCAACAACTTTGGCTAGTATGCCATCTAGGCTGTATCCTGCAAATGTATCGCCTCCAGAAACAAATAACAACGACCGAGCTCAGTCAGATTCACGCTAAATTCTCCACCGCTCCTCGGGGTTCGAAACTTGGGTTTCCCGTTGGGCAGTGCGTCAGATCTAGGGGCCAAAAATGGAAACAGATGCATTGTGAGCCACGTCGAGAGCGGACACATGCCAACGACCCAGACGAGCAAAGCGCTGCATCTCTACTATGCAGATTGCCTTTGGACATTAGGCTAGGAGACTTGGGACCCCAAATTCCCAACGAGGTGGATGGGCGCGCGAGATCAAAAGTCGCCGTGTTGGCCCCAAACCTTAATCCTTGGAACATCGCTACGGTACAAGAGGGTTAGCATGAACGGGCTGCCCCCAACCCCCACCCCTGTCGCCGCCACCAACCTTGGCAAAAAAGGCGCCTGGTTTTTCTGAAGTCTCGCCCCCTCAACGCGTACACCATCTGCATTATCATCTGCATCATCATCTATATCATCATCCACATGCCATCTCGACATAGAGTTCGGCGTCGTGACGCCCCTGATGGTGTTCGGGACTCTGTATGTCGTGTTTCCTATCACCAACGAATCGAGATCCTTGCTCTGCGTACACATGCTGGATGGTCTTATACCGAAATCAGTTCTAAGCTCTCAATCCCTCGCTCTACTGTTCGTCATATTATTAAGAACCCTGAAGTACCAAAAAAGCCACAAGGTAGACCACCAAAAAAGCCACAAGATATACCACCACAAAAGCCACAAGATATACCACCACAAAAGTCACAAGATATACCACCACAAAAGTCACAAAATATATCACCACAAAAACCACAAGATATATCACCACAAAAACCACAAGATATACCACCACAAAAGCCACAAGGTAGAGCTCCTCTTAATACACCTCTTCGCCAATGCCTAGTCTAGTGAGCAACGATTGACGGCTATTATAGACGACTCTGCTTCCTAGTAATAGCTACTATAGAAGTATCGTGCCGGACCTCCGGTAAGAGTAAGTTGTTCCAGGCTGGAACATAGGTAGCGCACTAAAAATATATATAATACAGTAAATAAGGCATTGACGTCGAGCTGACAACTTGAATACATCTTTGTAACTTTGAAGCCCGGTGCTGGGCTTGCATGTACCTACGTTTATTAATATATCTCACTAATGTTACTTACTGAGTATCTTCCGTTCTGAAATAACTCCTAACTTATCCACCATCTGTTTTTGAGTGACAACCGGCCCCACACCAGGCATCATACCGCATGGCTCAGGCCGAACTCAGCCCAACGATATTTTCCAAGAGCGCTAACCCTCAGTCATCAAGCCACGCGACTAGTTAGAACACAGTGCATGAGTCATGGCCGGGTTTATATCAATCCTCCGCCTTCGTTTCGTTTTTGAAAACGACCTATCCCGAATAAGGAATAAGCTCGGCTATATGAAGTTCGGCCACAGGGGGTTCTCGGCCACCTGACCAGAACCCGCCACCCTCACAAAAGACGGTATATTTTCAACAATATATATTATGACTGCCATTGTGTACACATAGATTCAAGAGTTCGAGCAGCAGCAGCTATAGCAGCCCTCTCTGAGGCGTTCGCTATAGTAGCTCTCTGCTGCTGAGCCTGTAAGGCCTCAGCTGCGCGCATAGCCTCTACTATACTCTCAGCTTCTGCAAAGCGTTGATTCGGGTCTACCTAAACGCGCTTTCGATGGTGCTTAGAGCGAGTAGTCTGTAGTTAATGTTTAAGGCGTCTTTTCTCTGCTTCTAGGCCTGCAGTTCTAGTATTCGCAGCTACAAGTACCTTACCTGCTTTCTGTAGTAGAACCCTCGTCCTACGCCCTAGATTCTCGAGCTTCTAAACATCCTACTATGCAAGGTAGAGATCGCAAGGGCCCTAGGGGGTACTAAGGAATCTCTCTATAGGTGCCTACGGCTATTCCTGACGTGTAGGCGTTATAGGCCTCTAAAAAACTTGTGATGAGCTGAGTACCTAATCGATATTAAATAGACTAAGGCCAGCAGCCTTCCAGCCAGCTCGAATTACTTGTAGTATAAGGCCTTCTTCTCTAGTATAATAGTAGCATGTAATAAAGCGCTCCTTCTTAACAGCTACTGCATCGTTAAGCGATGCGAGGTCCTAGATTTAACGTCGGTAACTAGACTTAATAATAGAGAAAGGAGCGAGATCTAGAGGCTGTAGAATATGTAAGGAGTGTGTAGGTAGAAATAGGAGGTAGATCCTATGTTGCTTGCAGAGCCAGAGGAACTCAATATTAATATAGCTACTATGGCTGTCTAGAATTAGAAGGCGCCACTGGCCATTAGATGTAGTAGTCTTAGGGATAAAGATTCGCTATAGCCACTCAACGCCTATCTCATTCGACGTCCATCTATTCTTAGAAGTTATATAGAGCCAGCCAGGGATAGAGGATAGGAACTAGGTTGTCTATAGGCTCTAGCCCTTGAAGATGACTGTACAGCGTAGCTTCCGCCCTATAGTAGAGATACATTTAATTATTAAGACCCACTCGCGATTCTCTGGTGTTTTAACGTAAGCCTTCTTCTTACTACTAGATGCGAGTACTCTAGTATTTATATATACTCCTAATACGACACCTGTCTCATCCATATTATATATATTTTCCATCTGTATATTCAGGCGATGCCGGATCTGATCGTAGTGCTCGAGGAATGCGCGTAGCTGCTTAGCAGTAGTTGCCTCAGCTCTCTAAGCCTCTAGCTTTCTACCGACTATAGATGCGACGCGTGGCTGTCGCTTGATAAAGTATAAGAGCTAGAGCTTGCCAATAGGCTGAGTATCGCCATTCATGCGTAGGATTCGATTCGCCATTTCTCGCGCGCGAGCGTGCGGAGGAGGATAGCCTCGAGCATCCTCTTCAAGGATCCATTCAATAAGGAAATCCTCTTATAGAGGGGTCAGGCGCTGCTAGTATTGATGGCTGAGCGCGCTACTTGTTCTACCCTTGAGTCGTTCTTGGAGTGTAGATCGAGGGATGCCGTACGCCTTAGCTGCAGCGCGCTGACTAGAATAAATGCCTGCACTTAAATCGCTAATAGCTAATTGTATAGCATGTTCACGGGGATCCATATTGAAGAGCGTTGTTGATAGTAATAATAGTTTTTGTGAGGGTGTGGGGTTCTGGCCAGGTGGCCGAGAACCCCCTGTGGCCGAACTTCATATAGCCGAGCTTATGGGTTTTACGAGTCGGACTCCACAAGGATCTACAATTTCTTATCACAATAGAGGCGGCCAGTCTAACTCCTATGTAAATAACGATTAAAGTATTAGGTATCATGTAGCCATTGTTCACGCATTACTTCTAGCCATGCTCTTTTTAACCGAATCCCACCTTTGAAATATTCAGCCGCAAGGCTCTTCGCTTCCTGATCGATAGGCCATGCACGATGCATTTCATGCGCTGCGTTGCATTTGTGTTCTTTCAACCCGGGAAGACTTGTACGATCTCTGACTTTTGCAAGGCACTCGTTGCACCAATTCACAAACGAACAGATTTTACAAAAGTACATCTCAGATACTTCGTCGGTCTCGCACCCGCAATTGTCGCACGCATACATGCCGTCATCCTCCGTGACATTGAGAAATAGGCCATCGTTGACTCGCTCGCTAGTCTCATCCTGGTCCGCCGACTCTGTCGCCTCATTGGAGTCGTTCTTTGCGGCTTTTGCATTTTCGAGCGGCTTGAAGAGTATCGCGAGGATAGCCGCAGCATTCTTCTCGTCGCCGGCGTGAAATAAGCTCACTGCAAGTCTGTCCATTCCAAAGGCATCATTGCCAGGATCGTTGTCGTCAAGGGTACTCATCTCCTCGAGAAGTCTGGTCTTGAAACACTTCCGCCAAATTTTCCCGTCTGCTTTCATATAGTCTCTCAACCACCGACCCCACAATAGCGCCGCGTAGTCTGAACGATAAAAGTCAAATCCCTCGTAATCCGCAGCAAAACTCGTTTGTACGCTGACCGCCAGCATTTTTAGCTTATCTGCGAAAATATTGCCTCCCGGAGCAATATTCTGAGCAGAATGAAAAAGCTCGGTGGCTTTGTCGAAGTATAGCTGGGCGAGCCTATTTCTAATGTGTTTCTCACGGTTCGAGAATTCCTGGATGAATGAAGTGCTCTGCTGTCCGAGTTTTTGTAGGCAGGCTTCGCTCCATCTAATTGTCCTATGCTCCTGGTCATCAAACCAAGCATGGCTAAAATGTGCGGCTTTACACGAAAGATGCACGTATGCTTCGGACTGCCCATGTTTTTCTAGCTGCATCAATGCTTCATCCATCGCTTCAAGCACCCATACCGGCTGTTCTGTGTCTCTGCAAGCCTTACCAATTTCGTCGAATATATCGAAGTTGGTCAGGAGCAAGTTGACGAGCTGACTGTACTCCTGTATAGCTCCACCTGGGTCTCGCTCTTTTGCTCCTGATTCATCCAGCCATCTGATGGTTTCGATTATAGTCTTCGAATCGCCGCGTTTGTGGAGTGCCTCAATGTACGTCTTGTGCGCTTGCAGATTCCAACTATTACTTTCAGACCCGGATTTCGCGGCTTCGAATGCGGTCGCCTCGTCATCAAGCTCAGCACTCCAATCTGCTATGAAAGGCCATAGATAGCCGCGAATGCTTTCCAATCTTTGTGGCAAGGATCGTATGGATCTTTGCATCCATTCGATGGCTGCACTGAAGTCTTTTTCCTCGCCCAGGATTCGTGCCACGCCCTCCATGGCGACCCAGGCCGATTCATCTTGCTTTACAGCTTCCATGAAATGTTCCTTTGCAGCTTGACGATGGTCACCTTCCATCAATATCCAACCGAGGCATGTATGCCAGTGACTATCATGATCCAGATCTGTCCATCTCGCAAGGTCTTCTAGTCGCGTTACGGAAAGATCCCAGAAGGTTCCAGATGAGGCCGAGTAGTCGAAGTCTTGCAAGGAAGTCTTCACTGGGTCATTCTGTGTCTATGTATGGTTGAGGTGTTAAAGCGCTTCCAAAAAAGAGAAAGACAGGTTACATACCCAAGCAAGCCAGCCATGCAACAGTCTGCAGGGCCATTCTCCTTTATCAAAGTATAAGTCGCTGTCGTAGCTAGGTTTCACCAGCCATAATCTGCTGGCTTTCATCATGGCCGGTTTGAGTAAAGTCTCTAAGCTGTCTGCTGCCTCTTGTATCCATCTCATCTTTACTACATCTTTGGACAGATCGATGAGTTTCTCGCGAGATCGCACTTCACGGAACCAGCTTTGTACCTGGGCGAGGTTCTCAGGCCCGGCCACCCAAGTTTGATAAAATTCATTAAACGTACCATGCCACTTATCGTGAGCACAGTTGGCGTAGATGAAGTTCTCCGCGCCGCACTCTGTTCCAAACAGCCAATAAAGCCCCTCAATGATACGAATAAATTCCTGGTCCGTGGCTTTGCTCTTGTCGGCATGCTTGATGTGAAACGCCAAATGGCGAAGCGGATAGTCCATCAAATGCTTCTTGTCACGATCCAAGGCGAATTCCAGACGAAAAGCGTCCAGACAGGTAAGTAAAAGCTGTATCTGGACACTTCCTGAGTTGGGTATGACAACACAATGTGGTTTCTCGCTTAACCAGGAGCTCCCTTCGCGGAAAATATAGTCTTTTATGCGCGTGTGGCAGAAGGTTATCTCCGTTTTTAGTTGCCCTTCGGGAAGATGTTGGATCATTTCATCCGTGGTTTCTCGATGCAGGCTCCAAACTCCCTCCCGCTGGCCACTTTCACTGTCATCAGTTACACTACCTTCTTCTTCTGAATCGCTGTCCGCAAAACCCCCACTGAAATCAAATTCTTCATTATCTGACGGTTCATCGCCATTGGCCGATTTGCTTTCGTTCTCGATGTCATGCGGATCACCGTCATTTTCTGGATTGTATCCAGGCGGATATCTGCACTCAAAGACTGATGAAAGCTTTCCGTGTATGTGCTTCCAGAGCAGCCAGTTCGGCTTCCGCCCAGGCAAGCTCAGAAACAGATTCAGTTCACCAAAAGACAGCGGCCTCCGTGCATATCCACACAGTAGCAACATCTTCCGGCACAAAGCATGATCAAGCTCATTATCCCTCGCTAATCTCTCAAAAACTGAACAAATCATATCGTCTAAGTCAGCAGGAGGGTTCTTGAGAATTGTATCGATCTGCTCCTGGTCTTTGGGTGCGATAGTGTCGATGAGTAGTTTGGCCCACAAGAAGACGCCATCCGCACCTTCGAGTATCTTCCCCTTCAGACGAATGCCATCTTTATTCGCCCGCTTCGCCCCGTGCCTCTTGCGTATTGCGTGCAGCACTTGAACCTCCTCGAGCCGCTTGCATATGTAGCTGTCTATGTCTTCTTTGTTCTTTTCCTTAGAGACCTCGATGTAGTAGGATTTTTCAAACCGTGTAATTTCTACATCGTTGCGCAGGCTTGTGCGTCCTACTACCGCGAATTGAATTGCCAAAGGGCCTCTAGATCGAGAAGTTGATCCAAGGTCCTTCATGAACCCGAGGAGTGTTCGTCGTGTCGTAGGGGTAGCTTCATCTAAGCCATCTATGATAACGGATGCAAACCGTGGTTTGTGCTCGGCGCCTGTATAGTACTCCAGGAACAGGTTCTCCCAAGTGTCTTCTGCGGTTATGGTGAGCGATCGCTTCTTACTAATGTTTGCAGCATGCATTTTAAACTGCGGGTCCTGATCGATGAGCTGCCAGGCCAGCGTCTTGAGAATGCTGTTTGCTTCTCGCAGTACCTGATTATTCTCCCTGACGAAGAAGTAAGCAACACAAGCCATGTCATGCTCTGTCTCTCGTTTACTCTGTATTTGCTTTGCAATCCACGTAGAAAGGTACGACTTCCCGGCTCCCGGCCCCCCAAAGATCCAAAGCAGAAATGCCCGACGCTCGACCCATGACTGGAACAGTGTCTCGTTCTGGAGCCAGACACCCGTCCCCTTGACGAGAGTGCGCTTGTTCCTCGAAAAGATTTCCTCGACGTCGTCGGCTGCAGAGTTGATGCAGAGCATTCGTTGAATCTGGTCTTCAGCCCGTGCACTCACTTCCTGCTCTTTCAGCTCGTCGACTTTCGTTGCCATGCTTTCCACTTGCTTCTCCGTACGCTGGGTCGTGGCATACGTCACGGCGAGGACGTAATGCTGCTCGCTCCCGAACAGCTTGTTGAGGTCTTCAACGAGTGCCTTGGTCTTCTCGTCTTTACCTAAAAACGTAACCTTCATGAACTGTCCTGACGTATCGTTAGATCTATAATCATTCACTCCTTGCAAAGTGTCGCATACGAAATCTATTTTTCTTGATCAATGCTTCGGACCGCCCAATGACCCTTAAAATGCTAAATTGAATCAGTCTCCGGGACTGACGAGAGACGGAAAAAGCCGCTACTCACAAAGCAAGTATTGCCACCATCTTCTTCTGTAAAACCGCATCGATACGGCTCTGGATGTACACGCCGAGGCGCTCGGAGAAGTCCTGCAATTCGTTGAAAACTTGTTCGATCCAATTGTACGCCTCTGAAACTTTCTCGCAGCCCTACGGATCATGCTTCGCGTCAGTGATTTTGGTTCTCACGCAAGCGATACGCAAAAAAGTCACCTACCTGCACCAAGTACACGCAGGCGCCAATCGCAGCGCTGGCGGGCGCTCCAAAGCCGTCTGCGACAGGACCGAGCGTTCCGGCCATGTTCAACGTGGTTGTGAGCGGGGCGACGAAGCGACCGAGGGCTCGCCATAGCGACGAATGCTTGTTTCTGAAACTACCAAAGTCTTGCTCGCTCTTTTCGATATGCCTCAGAAGGTCTTCGGGCGAGTGGACCTTCCGAAACGTTGCTAGCACGCTGGCTGATAGCTCGCGATCAGTCTCTTTGGTATACTCCACAATGGCACGTTCCCACAGCACAGCTACATCTTGATGAGCGTCTTCGTCGGCCATAACTTATGGTTTATCACGCAGCGAAGTAGGGCTAGTGGCAAAGGAGCAAATTCCCTAAGGGTCATATAAAATGGACGACGCGGACAGCAAGGCTAGCTGGAATTGGCATATACGGCAGAGGCCGACGTAGTTTGTGTATGTATAGCAGCGAGCGAGCTGAATGATGCTCCGCAGATGTACGTTGGCGGCAGATTAATTGCGCCGACTCTCTGGCATGACGCCAGCTTGGGGGCTAAATCTGCGGGGCGCAGCGATTCCGTCTCAGAAAAGCCAAGACCTGTTGGCTGGCGTTATTTTCGTACAGGGTATGCCTTTCCATCATAGCCTGCCCCAGAGGGTTTGTTGTGCTTGGAGGAGAGCTTACAAGGAAGCCCCTAAGAATACTCTGAAACTCCTACACGGAGGCCCCTTCCTGTCTCGCACCTCTGATAATTTTGGCCGCAGCTAGAGCCAGTTCTGAGCTAAGTGTAATCGATTTCCAATCATGAACAGACCACCTGCCATCCGCGTTGTTATTCGCATCTTCGGCCTCAGGTGATGGATGCTCTAGATGGCAGAGCCGGTTGATCCATGCATCTCGTCTCGGGTGCGGTGAGAGGATTTCATCCATCCATGCTGGATTGTCGGAGCCACTGAGGCAGTGAATTGCCCCACACATCATGGTCCTGCCCGTAAACTGGAAGCTTTTGATATTCACATTAACACCCTCGACCTCCATCCAGCGGCGTACAGTAAATCTATCACTGTGCCTCCAGCCCCACAAATAGTTCAGCAGCATCAAAATCACGAGGCTGACTCCGTCCCAGCCTTTTTGAGCGGCTACAAAAGTCATTGCGAGTAGTTGCAGTGCATGCGTTGCCCGCAGGAGGTAGCTCAGCAACATGCGCCACATCGAGGGCGGAAGCACTATCATTGTTTTGTTCAGAAGGCTATCCACAATGGATCGGTCGCCGGCAAATAAGTACCATGTACTCGTATTCTGGTGCATGCCAACCAACATGAATGTCTCTTTCTCCTGCTCGTTGGCTTTGAGGTAGCCACATGGGCGATGGACTTTGAATGAGCGACACGCCATTTGTGAGATACCTCCGCAGAACATGATTGTGGCGGTTCCAAATGCTCCGAAAAGACAGAGAACAACGGCGATTCCTATGCAAAAAATCAATTTGACTGTTTCGCAGGCTAGCGATATTATGAACTCGTCAAGAGCTATGAACCAGGACTTTTTCGGGAGTGCGTGCTTGAATTGGAGCAAGTGCAGAGTCTGATACCGCCTATGCCCCTTGATGACAGGCGCTACATTAGATAATGTCGGAAGAATAATAAGCTTTGGGTGTGGGTCCGAGGCCACAGTAGCTGGTGAGGTGCTACCGCCCAAATTTGACATGTCAGGAGCGCCTTGACAGGTCTGGGACTTGGAAGAGCGGCGGGAATTCTCATAAGATGGTACTCTCAAAGTGGATGATGAGGACAGTGAGCGCGATTGACAACCTCCACTTTCCGCTATAATTCCATCGCTCGAAGCTGCTGAGACCGACGACGGTGTCTTAGTAGGAGAATTTCTAGTCGGAATCGTGTCTGGCATGTCTATCACCTTGTTCTTTTTAGTTTTCAACACATGCTGCATGACCATTTCGCTAGCCCCGCAGTTAGCACAAGGGAATATGCTCCCCCAAAGCACATCCCATACTCGCCAACTCGACGATCCTTTGGAACTTGCTTGATCGATAAATTCGGGACCCCTTTCTAGAAGCCGGGACAACCCCGACAGCACGCCAAGTCTAGGAAAGATATCAACGGAGAGTCGGCCATCGAGCGCCAGGCGGCCGACTAGCTCGTAATCGCTCTTGTAGCTTGCCAAATGACAGACCAAAGGGATGACAGCCGCCCATTCAGTCAGGATCGCTGGTATCCCGGGTATGGGAAGGAGCGGTGTGAGATTCGTCGCCCCGAACTTATTTTGAAGGCCTTGCAGAATCGCAGGCATGTTGCTGGATAGCGACAGAGAATGTCAAACGAATACCACATAAATGAAGCAGAACCATACGATAAATTAGATCACCCATTTACTTTTGAAGTCAGGCAGAAGGTTGCTGGCTTCTTATACGTAAGAACTAGGTAAGGCGCATTGAAGGGCGTTGACTACAAGGCTTAGAACCGGGCGCAGTACACGTAGCAACGCATTCTGGATGCAACCTGCGAGAATCAACCAATCGTTTTGGGGTAGGCTTGTACGGACCTATGACGAGTGCAGGAGTCGCCCCACAATACCCCACCCTTTGTTGGCTCTTTTCCCCAGAATCTTAAATTGGTCCTTCGAGTGAGGCTCGTAACACACATTAACTACCGAAAGTAATAGTATGATGCATTGGCGAGCATTCCAAGTACTCGGCTTTATCTGCATAGATTATGCATGCCAAAGACCATCCAGCTCGAATTCATGAAAGAGCCTGTTGCTGTGTCAAGCCATTCCGTGCTCAAATTCTGCGACAGTTTATTCTTCATGAGATAGATGCGAATTGGCTCTCAGCCGGTCTTGCATAATCCTCAGCGCAGTCCTTGCAAGCCCGGAGGTGATCGATATAGCCTTCAAGTCAACTTCATCGAAAGACGTATTATCTCCAGATCCTTGAACACCCAGTTCCCCAAGCCAGGCATCCCGTCTCGGATGCGGAGGCACTATTTCATCCATCCATACTGTTCGCTGGCTTCCACTGAAACCTTGGATAGCACCAAGCATGATAGTGCGCCCTGTGAACTCGAAACTAGTGCTTTCCACCGATATGTCCTCCGCATGAAGCCAGTGTTTTACAAGGGCATCGTTTGTATACCTAAGCTGCAACGTCCACGTTGCTACCATGAGGAACAACAGAGCCACGCCATCCCACCCCTTCTGCGCTGCGACGTAAGTCATAGTGAGCAACTGGACTGCATGGATGAGCCTGAAAAGATGTGCTATTGCCGTACCCCTGCTCGATTTAGGAATGGATATCATAGTTTTGTTGAGCATAGAGTCGACCACGCCACGGTCACCGATGAAGAGATACCAGATGTTGGCGTTGCGATGCGTGCTCATAAGCATACAGGCGGAGTGAGCCTCGTTGTTTTCTAGATATCCAGGCGGCCTCCGCACCGGAACAAACCGCGCAGCAATTTGGGAAATGGTACCCAGGAAAATGGCAGTCGCCGTGCCGTATAACCCGCATATGCCTAGCACCACGATGCAGGCACACAAGATGCCAACTTCGGTCCAGTGGCATATAGAAGACGATAGGAAGCGCTCGAAACTCATGACCCAAGACGGCTGCACAGGTGTCCGGCTGAAATTGAGTACATGAAGTGTTTGGTATCTCCGGTGGCCGGCATGCTGCTTTGCTTCGGCCACCGAAGGCTTAGAATCTGCATTATGCTCTTCATCATCGGGTACCTCGGGTATTCTAACGAGATAACTTTTCGTTCGTGATAAAGCGTATGCCGCAATCATTGCACTACTAGCTCCATTTGCACAGGGGAAGACGCTCCCCCACTGAACATCTCGTACTGTTCGACTCGAGCTCCCTCTAACGCTTGCCTGGAATCGATGTTAGTATCTCCTAGCTTGTTTACTACATGCCCACCTACCTCATCCAAGTATTCAGGCCCGTTCTTGCACAGTCGAGACAAACTCGCTAAATCTCCCAAGCGAGGGAACATGCTCACTGTGAGCCGCCCCAGCAACGAGACTCTGCCAGCCGTCTCATAGTCTGTTCGAAAACTTGCAAGATGACATATCAAAGGGATGATTGCCGCCCATTCGGACACAATGTTCGGGAGTTGCGGTAGCTTCCAAAGTGGGTGAGTGTTGATGGTTCCCACGCCGGGGCCTGACATATTCTTGCGCTTGAAGTTTGAAAGGAAACCCAAGACGGACTGCCCTGGTCGTATAGCAGCTTGAAAAGTTTCGTCGTCTGGCTTATAAGCACGCTGCAAGCACTGGCAAGCCACGCCTGAATCGCCCCCATCTGACGATTGCGGCTGGGTGGCTGCGCTCCAATGTCCGAAATATACCATACCTGCAACGCATTAATCGCTTATTTCAAGGCTCCTCAGGCCCCGCAGCTGAGTGCAGTCCACATAGGCACAGGGCTCGGAAAGTTGCGGTGCACTTTTAAGCAAGTGCCTCTGCTGTTGGCAATCGAAGCGATGGCTCCGTGGCCCAGTCAGTGCCCACCAGCGCACGTTTCAAATATGCGCAGCGCTGGCACGTTAGCTTCCCAGGCTTCTGCGCCACAATAAGGGTTCCATTCTTACAGCTACCTTCTCCAAACGATTAGATATTAGCTACGGAGTTCGCCGAACCTCCTAAAAGGTGGCTTAGACGGCTGATGAGGTAGGTGTTGTGGTGTAACGTCGAGAGCGACGGCCGGCCTATATTTATTCGCTACAGCTGTCACGCATTGCAGCATTAGTAGGGATTTAGCGTGGGTGCTAGCATACCGGGCTGGCTCAACCACTCTATTCATTCCTACCGATTAGATTCAATGGAATACGCCAGGTTAAATCCCGACCTGCTGCAGGTATGGCGTCAGAAGAAAACCTAGTCTAGAAGAAGCTAGCCCATATGTTGGGGAAGACGAGGTGAGACTTACACGCATGAGTGAGGTCCCGTAAGAGCACTGGAGTTATTCTCATCCATTCACCGTTCCACGTCCAACCTAACGTAATCGCTATGCAACCATCCCAACACAATAGAGAAACTTCTCATCATGCCGCCTATCGCGCCTTTCACCCAGCACCCAGACGAGCCCTCGCTCCGCTCCAACCTACGCACCGTCCTTCATTCTCACGTGACCAAAAACGAATACATAGAACGCGTGCAAATCAGATACCTCGGCACAAACAGTCGAGCATTCCAAGAATTCGAGCGCTTCCCCGAGCTCAGCGATGAGGCGAGACGGGCACGGCATGCGCAGAGGCTGTGCTTGTCTTTCTTCGAGGCAGCTCTCGATCCCGTAAATCACGTGCGTGAGATGGATGCCGTGTGCCTCCAACTACTCGAATGCGAGTTTGCAGAGGCCATGTGCGCGGACGATACGGTGGTGGAAAGGGCTTTTGAGATGATGACAAGACTGCCAAAGTACCCCCTCCGAATGCGCCAGTCGAGCTACGAGGGACTCAACACGGCGTATCTGACCGACCCCGAAGCAGAAGCGTCGTGGGAGAACTTAAAAGTCACAAGCTTTTTCAGCTCCACGACGCTCTGTCTTGCTCTGGCCGTGGCGGGCATCACGTTGCCCTACCAGCGCACGTACGAACCGAGTATCTCGCCGTTTCCGGCGCTCCCGGACACGTTGATCGAGTTGCTCGATGCGTCGAGCTCGTTCTCCGCTTCTTCGAGATCCCCCGATGAAGCGCAGGCGTGGTCTATGGTACAGGCTTTTCTCTGGGCAACGTGGCAGCGCTGCAGCATGCTTATCCTCTGGTACATTCTGGGCCGGCAGCTCGAGCAGGGCTTCAACGGCTTCCTGCGGGAAGCGTACGCTCTGCGGCAATTCGAGGGCGGTCAGCAGTTCGAGGACTCGGCCGACTTCCCAGATATGCCGCGATACATGTGCAAATGGGCGTTTCGTCTCTTGAGGTCAGACCGCTCGGCTCTGACGCTGGACTATCGGCGGTTCTTCCAAGCCTTCAGTGCTGCATTTCCTGATCGAGAGCCCCGTTGTGTTCTTGGTCCCCAGTGGGATCCTCGGCAGTGCGATGGCATGTCGGTAGATCGTTGCCAGAGGTTCAAAGGCCTGAAGATCATTGACCAGTCAGCCCACTCCCCCATTTGCCGTGAAAACAACGAAGCGTGTAGACCTTTGTACTGGAACGAGGAGTCGTACAGAAGGGTGCAAGGCGCAAGAGCGGTCGCCCTGGAAGAGCATCTACCGGACAACTTACTTCTATATTGCCCTGCGTCTGCCACCACGCTTGCCGTGTCCCATGTCTGGAGCCACGGACAAGGCGGTCGGCCGGAAACCCACGAAACGGGGCTCAATTCCTGCCTTCATCGCCGCTACTGCCGCATAGCTCGGGAGAATGCATGCACGTCTTACTGGCTCGACACGCCCTGCATACCCCATGAGCGCCAGCTCCGCGAGCAAGCTATATCGCAGATCAATCGCATATTTGCTCAGAGTCGAATCACGCTTATCTGTGATCGAGATCTAATGAGCATCGAAGTAGCAGATGGGCCGTTGACGACGGATACCAGCGAGAGAATCATCTCCACTCTACTAGTTTGTGACTGGAACGTGAGAGCGTGGACTCTGCTGGAATCGATGAGAGGGCGCAAGAACATCTACATCCTGTGTGCCCATGATGTGATTGTATCGGTGCGAGATGTTCTTCAGACCGTGTATACCAATGGCTCCATCGACATCGCGATTCTGACACTGACCTCTCAGCATCTCGTGCCCTGGCAGTTCGAAGACGACGAGTCGGGCAGAGAGATGGACCCCTTGGATATCCCGGAAGCTACTGCTCTATTAGCACACCGGCACGCGTCTCGACTAGGCGACGACATTGTCATTTGGTCCCTCATGCTCTCCACCGAGCCTTTTTTCACAGCTAGAGGGCTTTGGGAATCAAAAGCCGGGATCTTAAGGAGTGGCTATCTCATGTCAGACCTTCCTAGACTGCAACATGTATCCGGTCGGAGTTGGGCCCCGAGTCAACCCAGACTAGCCAATGCTGTATGGACGCACGATGCATACTCTCTCAAGTTGGTTCGGCACCCTGGAAGGGTGTACGATGGTATAGGGAGCACGTGGGGGATCATTGACAAGGGAGGGTTTAAAACGTCGTGGTATATATATGAACATGGCCAGCCACAAAACCCTTCCCTGGGAGAAGATAGACTAGATACCCTTGAGACGAACAGGATACTGAGTGACCTAGTTCGGCAGTGCGGCATAAATGAGCGTTTGATCAGCTTGATCTATCCCAGCCCACATGGGCCCGTCCAGAGAGAGGATAATCGCGCCCTTTATGTAGGCCATCTTGGAAGGCCTTTGTACGCAGTGATCTCATCCGAGGATGGAGCAGTTTGGAAGTGGGTTGGCTTGTACGAGTGGCCTTCGAGCGTCGAAACGCCGGAGTTTACTTTGAAGATATTGGCTCTAATATAGCACGAGTGAGAAGAAGTCTCCTGCCGTCTGTTGGAGACTGTTGCGATTGACGTCACATCTTTCCTATTTGTTCGAGTCCGGTTCGACTCATCTTTCCACGATGCTGATTCTCGTGTGAAAACCCTAGTATAGATCATGCTGAAGCATAGGACCCTCTTTATTAGGAATTACGGCTCTTAAATAATGGTCACTTGCCTTCTCACGAACGGAGGCAAAGCAACCCCCAGCGGCCAATCCACGACCCCCCTCCAACGCCACCGTTCCTGACCAGCATATCCAACGACCGCCAACAAATGCCCCTCAGCCGCCCCACGATACTGAATCGGCTCTCCAACCGCGTCGCACGACTGTAACAGCGCACCTTTTGTATACCATCTCAGACGACCGTCGACAATCTCGAAAAGTTGCTTCTCCAAAGTATCATCCTCGGCCGACCTATCTACCCACCTCCACAGCCACGCACACTCAAAACTCGCAACTAACCATGTAGCCACGAATCCGTCTCTCGATACATACCCCCACGTGCACAAGTCCGACGCGGGAACCATAAAATACCTCTTGCCCCTCCGCGCATCCCATGGTTCCGGAAAATTCGGCCGGCACGGCGCCCACCCGAGTCTCTGTTCCATACGGCGTAGGGGCTTGCGAATACGCGGCAGGTTAGTCATGAGATAGGAAGTAGGTATGTCGGGGGTAGGTCCGTTGCGGAACGCCAACCAGAACTCGGTCGGCGTATAGCATGCCGTCTCGCTGCACA
>Ga0247757_10000206_pt1 | contig 49015 bp, 62 predicted proteins | sample UWRJL126311R4_FD_180929 | JGI IMG/M metagenome (GOLD analysis project Ga0247757, IMG submission 180929) | Plant litter microbial communities from Arlington Agricultural Research Station in Wisconsin, United States - UWRJ-L126-311R-4 | ecosystem: Environmental > Terrestrial > Plant litter >... | reverse complement strand
TCGAAAAAAAAAAAAAAGAAAAAAGAAGCCACACATCTAGAGATAAGACGTAGCACACCAATTACAACACGTCGAGTCCAGGGGTTCGCATGAGTTTGCAAGAACATGGTCTGGACGTATTGACGAACATTCGGTAAATGTGGTAGCTATAACGTGCTGTATATAATTGCGTAGTCCCGCACTGGCCACACCAACCCCACCAACCGGTAAACGAATATTGTAAAGCGAACCCCAAGATTCGCTCATGCTGTTCCCTCCGATCATCTACCCGAGCTGCTGTGATGCAGCACAGGAGTTTTGTATGTACATGTATGAGGAAGCGAACGCCCACTTTGCAAGCGATGCAGTCTAGAGAGTGTTCCAGCGGACGCAGAACAGAAATCTTTTCGAGCCTCGACCTCGTACTTTGCTGTGCTGTGCCATGCGGTACGGTACGGCGCGCGTTCGAGATTGCTCTGCTCGGCACCCAAGGGAACCCGGCCCGGTGGCTCTGTTCCTGAACCAAGCGATGTACCCTCGCTTGCGGGACGCGCACGGGGCTTTCTCCCACCTGTTCTCTTTCCACCTCTCTCTACTTTGCCCAGGACAAGGTGACATACAAACCGCAATCCCCACGCCTCCGGTGGGCCGCGGTGGACTATGCGGCAACGCGCGACAGCGTGTGTAAGCGAAAAGTGCAGCAACCCGGTATCACGCACGAATCAGGGGTACCCAGCGACAGTTCAGCCTCAAGGCCTGTCCTGGACCTTGGAGTATTTCGTGCATCTCGACAAGGAAAACCGAGCGACCCAGTCAGGGCTCCCCTGATGGCCTGGATTTTCATTTATTTCCAATGTCCGCAGGCTGCAGGCCGTTTCATCTCGAGCCCTGCATACGCGACGGCATGTCATCCATTGCAACCCACCCTCTTCACACCACGTACATAACCGGATAACGCTCGATATCACGATAAATAGAAGATACGAGGAGCAGGAGGCAGGATGCCTGGTCTCAAGCACGAATCCGCCACCGGACACAATCTCTCGGAGGAGGGGAAAAGTGAACGTGCATGTTCTGGATGCAAGCAAAGAGGTGAATCGCTCGCAGGATGCATGCTGCCTCTACATACACCGGGAGCATGGAAAACGCGTAGAAGTGGGAGTCGAGGGAGACGGGCTGCCAGATGCTGGACCCGAGGCCCCGCATGCCATGGCATTGGCTCACCGCCGCTTGCCTTAGGCTCTGGATGGGTGTGACAGACAGGCCTCTGGGGTCATGGTCGTATCACCAAGGCGGACGAGCTGACCCCGAGAGCTGCGGTCTTTGCCTTTCCATTGTTCGTTTGGTGCGCGTCCGGCTGGGGACCAAGAACCCTTGCATCGGCGAGCGCATGCGCTGGCAGCGAACCTTTCTGCACAGCGTTACTCTTATGGTGTGAATGAGACACATGCGTGCCCCGTACCACTAGGGTTCGATAGATGTGTCGACAATACCTCACGGCGTGTCGCAAGGCGGATGATCACATAGCGAGCTTCGCGATGCACGTCGGATCTGTGGTTGCAAACGCTCGATGTTGGGATTACACGCCCCGCTGAGATGATAGCCGAGGGGCCGACCGGCGTGTTGGAATGCCATTTGCGCCCCAAGGGTGATTCACATTGTTAGTACTGCGCGACTCTCCATATAGCCTAATAGGTTGATGGGAATAACAGAACATGGGTGCTTCTATTTGTGCTTTGTAACCGCGAATCCCGTAATACAACACGAGCGCTGATATCAATAGCATCCGCTATCGACACGAATGTCCCACAGTTCGCAGCGCTGGCGCTGTTGTGAGGTTCTAGAATATTACAGTTAATGTACTGTACCTTGTACTGCATGAGCCAACGATAACAACCCTTGTATATCTCTACAACAGTGCAACATAAGGCCATGTCAGTCCCGAGTACTCGGGTACAAGTCGTTTGCGTCAGGATAATACTCGCTTTGATTCTAGTCTGCAAGAATGCTAACACTGCTTCAAGTGTAGTGATGGGTTAAGAACCAGCGTCAAGTCATGAAATACGCGATGCTTTTGTGCATCCAAGGGTATCCATGGGTGCAACCCGCTGGCTTTTACATAGCTGGTATCGTTAACTTTAGCCTATCTGTGCTTATAATAGTTTGGGCGGACGCTGATGATTTCCTGCCAGCTTGTCAGCGTTTGAAGGTACGACAAGAGCAGGCCTTGCCTCGTCTATTTTCCAATCGTCGCCTGCTTCTTATCCCCTCGCTTACTGTTGTCTCTGCTACAGCGGCAAAGCGTTATGTGAGACGGGTAGGGTGGGCATAAGTTTTCTCCACAAAGCGCAGAGATCTACGTGGAAAACCGTTAAGTACACCTCGGGATCGCATTCCGAGTGGGCCAGAGGCAACCCGTAAGAGGTATGGCAGATAAAGAAGCCAAGAAGAGACCCTTGGTTTCCCAAAAGGCGAAGTGGTCTCCATATCTCTAACGTGGTAGCCCAACGAGGATCGCCCGTACACCGGATGATCTGACGCAAGAGGCGGCTTCCACAGCGCAGCTACGGGCGCTATCAAACCCTACCGGAAACGCATACTTTAGAGGAATACATCTACAAGCTGTACACAGGCAACTCGTGTTCTGCAAGAAGCTCCGGCGGGAGGCAAGATGAATTAGGCAAAGTGGCCGCTGTCAAGCATTTTGGCGCTGGCGCTATATCCCATGGCGCCTATGGCACGGAAGTCTCCATGCCGGAAACCAGAATGCTGACGACAAGCCGTAAATTGGAGTGGAGTTAGCGCTGATGTTATAGAGAATGTACTCATGAAGTAAGAATTGTGAAAGGGAGCCTTGGATACGACTGGGCCATGGCTGACGCGTGGTCATCGAAAGGGAGGCATCGTCCACTGTATATGTGATGATTCTAGGGCTAAGGGTGGCGCGGGGCAATTCACGGCGAATCTAAAGCGCGCGCCTCATTCTTGGACGCTGCGGACCAAGAAACTCGGTGGCTGGGCTTCCGAGGTGCTGGAGCGTCGACTAATCGAATGCATAGTAAGCATGCGAACCATTCACTCGGTAGGGGGGTGCATCTCAATGCCCTATTTGTGGACTCGACTGGCTAACATTCCACGGTGCTGCCAGAAGGCCCCCAAGGAGATTGGGTTCTGTCAAAGCCTCGTGGGATGGCTTGGACTCCTCCAGGGATTGGTGGTAACTGCTTGGGGAGCACTTGGTGGTTGAGGTGCGGTAGTGCTAGCAAGATAAGATTTGCAGCTATGATTTTCCGCCTAGCCTCCGCGTCAGCACTGAATAGGATGCGGACAAAAGTACGCTGGCATGCTGGGGAACCCCACGCTCGCCGTTCGTCCACCTCAGCATTGCCTTCTTCAGCCACCAATATTCGCCCACAGTAGCCCTGCATGAGCGAGGAGCGCAGATCACTGCCCTCTGTCGAGGGTGGCCAACAAGGTGCTTTGCAGCCAAAGACGTCGATAGCGAGGGCAGGGACGAGGCCAAGCGATAGATAATGCAGCGCCGACGAAGGGCGGGGACAACGGCGACGAGTTGGCAACGGTGGCAGAGGCGAGTGGCCGTCAGGTCTCTCGGAGGGTCTCCCATCCAAGCATGAATGCTTCGACAGGGCGCCGCGTGACCAATCCAGCGGCCCGGCGCCAGCAACTTTGTGCTCGTCGCTGCTGCATTCACGCTATGACGTGATGGCTGCGCGAGCACGGAAGGCGCTAGCAGTCGGAAGGCGCAAGCAAGCAGCAAGTAAGTAGCAAGCAAAGCGAGTGCCCTCGAGGTCGAGGTCGAGGTCGGGGTCGAGGTCGGCGCTGCGGAGTGTTTCGACTCCCTCGAGGCCGAGGCCTGCACGCAATCCAAGCGCGCCCCCAAGCTCTTCCCTGGCCATCCCTGCCAGCACGCAGTTCAAACACCACAATCCACATCCAACGCAAAGGAGGCATACTCGACAAGCAGCAAACTCCAACCTGTGCCTGACAAACCTTGCGAGTGGTCCGCCCCAAGCCGCCGTCCAGTCTATGACACTTTGAAATCTTGACCCGTCCCGCGGAAGCGCAGACGAAACGACTGGTCTGTCCAGCGCGCGTGTCGACGTGCGGACGACGGGAAGTCAGCAGTCAGCAGAAGCTTTCTCGAACGTGTCAGCGAGTTCGTGGGCGCAGCGACGTTTGCTTCGATCTTTTCCCTGAAGCAGTCGTCAGTCGGTTCCTGGAGGAGCCAGAAAATCCAAAATTGGCGGCAAAACGATAGTTCTGGCTCGAGCCTCGCATGTTTCACAAACACTGGGGAATCTCACAGGGGTGCGTCAAGCATTCCTTTCTCGTTCCTGTCGCTCGCGACTCGCACTTCACGCCAAACCTTCGGCGAGGGTCCTCGGACCCTAAGGTGCCAGCGTGCCAGCGTGAACCCCGCCGGCCGCTGGTGCCGACCTCCGCTCCTGGCCGTACTCGTCGACCTCTCGACGTGCTTTTCAAACGGCAAAAGGGCAGTGCCTCATCGGGCGGGTTCCTTTACGTGATGAGCCAAAGCTTACTCGCCGTCTTCGCACGCAGGACTCAGCTTAGTTGGATGCAACGCTGCCTAGCAGGAGCGAAATGGCACAACCAAAGGATACATCACGATTGCAGGAGGACTGCTGTCCTTGCTGCACGCGGCTCCGCCTAACCGCATTCATTGCTGGGCCTCGCTACGTAGCGAAAGCGTGCATTTGTATCGTATGAGTTGTTGAGTTTTGATAGAAAGCGACGACTAATTTCTGACTGCACGCAGGCAGCCAATGGCTTGGATGCGGGACGCCAACAAGCCTTCCGAATACGGTGCTGCGAGTACCTGAGACTTGTAAACTCTCGACGACCACTGCAGCAACCAACACCCGACTATGTATGTACTGTGGATTTTTACAGCGGGGCAAATTGTGAGCATGTTAATAAGTGAGGGCGCAGCAAGTCGGCTGCCAGTCGGGCAGAGGCGGTAGGAACCAGGCGCCACGGCTTGAAGCTTTGGAGACGGCATGGTTGCTGCAAGGCTGGATGCTCAAAATATCCCGGGCCAACCAGCCTGAATACGCTTGCACGGGCCGAGCCAGTGCATCCCGGTTGAACTTGTTTATACTTTATCATCCCATATGTAGCCGGCTGCCAAAAAGCAACAGACCCAAGGCCAGCGGGGCCTGCGACGATGGATGCGAACAAGTGCAGACGGGGTGCTACTACAGCCGGCTCGGGACATGACTGCGGTGAGGGTGAGGATGGAATCCATCCGGCACGGTAGGGAGGTGCTGGTTGGCCGGCATCGAGGGCTGCGTCGACCAAGTGGAGCCGCGAGGACTCGAGCTAAATAAAAGTCAATAAGACGATGACGGCGAGAGAGAGCAACGTCCCACGACGCTGCAGCAGCATGCCAACTCGTGGCAACTAGGCGAGAAGTGCGCATGTTTCGAAATCGCTCGTGGGCTCCGGGCAAGTGTGTCTCGAGCACCGTGGCCATGGCCGTGGCCGTGTGCCCTTGTCTCAGCTCGGGGCAGGTCTATCAAGGGATCGGCTGGGCGGCGCGACGACGCGTACTGTGCCTCGCACGGCCGGCCGTTCGCATGGACACGTCCAGTGCGTCCAGTGCGTCCAGGCCGAGGCGTGCCGGCCAGGCAGGTAGAAATACGACGGGTATAGGTGCGGTGTGGGGAAGGCGTCTGGGTGTTTGGCTGGCTGGCTGGCTGGCTGGCTGGGTGTCTGGCCGATCGTCTGCTTGTCTATCTGGTACGGCGAGGGTGTGAAGGCGGGCGTCCCCGCTGCCGCCGCTTGCTCCGCTGGGCTCCTCGTCCCAGATGCTTAGTGCCACCGGTACGGTCGTTGCAGCGTCGATAAGCTCCTGGTCCGAATCGGGCAGCGCTTCTCCTGCGCCCGCACGCCGGTACTCGCGCCCGCATGCAGCATGCGTGGTACACGAAAATCCATTACCGTCTGATAGCACGCCGTCGTCTGGGTCGGGCCCGTGCTCCTCGCTCTGGCTGTGGCACAGCTCCCTCACCTCACCTCACCACTCCTCTCCCCCCGGTACCCCCAGCGCCCCAGCGCCCCAGCGCCCATGCCGCCCACCCCACCCCAGCCCGCCGCGGATCGTCGACAGCATCCCCATCCTGGCCCACCATGGCGCTGCTGCTGCTGGGGTCAGCCCCTGGTCCGCATGCAGCCGATTCCCAGGCACTAGCTGCCAGCACTTCTCGGAGCTGGAGCCAGCAATCGGTGAGCATCATCGCTGCACCTCCAGTCTTGATTGTGCCACCAAGGGCCGTGTTGGGAAAGGCAGATCCAGCACAATGTACCTACACGCCCGTCTGCATCGGCCTGTTCACTGCTCTCCAGTCCCTGTGGCCGGGGTTTGCTTGCTGGCGCATCTTGACTTTTGATGGGCCTTCTTGGCCATGCTGCCCTCTAACATCAGACTGCCTTTTTGTTCTCAGCACGGCCGCCAGCCGGGACCGCATCTTACCTGACGCATGCCTTGGAGCTGACTCTACCATCTCCTCCTTCCATCGTCTGAAACGTCAACTCGCCATCTTAGTCTGAGGTTGCTATTGCCTTTTAGCTTCTCATCCACCGTCGTCCATATTCTCTGCGCCTTACCCATCCAGGTTCGACCCCAAGCCCGCCAGGGCCCGAACCCTTATACTTCACAAGCCGGTGACGTGCTTCTGGAGCGTGATATCTTTTGCCCGCCCTCTCGCCGTTCCCTGGTTTTGTTGTTCCGCCAGCACATGCCCGCTTCCTCCTCGCTCACTCGCACATGCCAACGCGAATGTATGGTACTGGTCGCCGTTAACGATTTACCTTCCCCACCAAACAACCTATCTGAGCCTTTCTAATTCGTTGCCGCTGCCCCATTTGCCACTGTCGACTCCATTCGATATATTATTCACGTCAATCGTCTGACCCAGCTCGCCAAAGATGGTTTTCTGCACCTATTGCGGACAGTCCTTTACTCGGGACGAACATCTTGAAAGGCATATTCTGACACGTAAGTCCAACTCTTTGTGCTGCTGCCTCTTTGCCTATGAGCACCTTCTCGAAACTAACAACTTGTTTTCCCAGACACCAATGTCAAACCTTTCAAATGCTTTACGTGTCATATGAGTTTTGCCCGTCGGTTTGTGCTATCTCTTCCAGATCTTTTCCATTTAGGTCTAATCCAATGCCTAGGGATTTGCTGCAAAGGCATTACACAGTCCACGGTCGGGATGCAAACAACCAGGAAGGTCTTCCCCCAAACGCCGGTATAATACCCAAGTCAGCCGGCCGAACGCCTATCGCCTGCAGCAACTGTGCTAAGACGAAGACGAAATGCGACAAGAAGTTTCCATGCAGTCGGTGTGCCCAACGCAACCTCAAATGCACGTTGCGTCCCACACGTCGAGCATCCAAGAATGTAAACAGAGTGGCACCTCCAGGGGAGAATGGAACAGGTGGATCCAGTGAGTCAGGAAACAACGAATCCCAGAACAACTCTGGGAGCAATTCGCCTGCAAAAGAAGATCCTTCGGCGACAAAGTCACAACCACAGCAAGCCGTGAACGTCCAGGTGCAACCACAGCAGTTGATGGCCGGACAGCCACCGCCGCCACCTCCTTCCCAGCCACCGTCTGTGACGCATTCGAGGAACCCTTCCGTATCTCAGCCTATCCAGCAGCTTCAGACCTCGAGTCCCGCCGACGAAAAGCCACTTCATATTCCCATCTCGACGAACACTCCACCATTCTTTGAGCAATCGCCTTCGGTCCCATCATCCCTGCCCACAATTTTGTCACCACTTCCAACGCCAGCCCATGGCTTCATATCTCAGACGCCAATGTCGGGCTACGAAGATTTTGTCGGAACGGTACAAGATCACACCGACGATACCAATCCAAGATTCATGATGGACGCCTGGAACCCAATGGCGTTTGGCCACGACCTTGAGCCCATGAGGATGGATCCTTCTTTGATGATGTCCATGAACATGGATATGGACATGGACATTGGTCCTGCCGCAGATGGACTTCTGAGTATCATACCAGAGATGTCTCCTCCCCAAACGTTCGCTATGGTGCAGACACCTATACAGACGCCCAGAATGGATGAGTCTTTTTCGGACTTGCAGATCGGCAGTTCAGCGTCCATGTTCTATCCGTCCAATAGGCAAAATTCCACGAACGAGGCCGGCATTCCCGAAATGGGTGCAATCATCGCTGCTCAGGATGGGTGGTCTGTATTCCGGTGCACCCCGGCCATCTCGTCCACCTCGTGCCCCCGTACAGCAAGGCTGAATCTGGAGCATCTCGAACAAAGCCTTAAGAGCCCTGAAGTCTGGAGTAACTGGACACCGCCGTGGGACGAAACAGACTTCCAACCGAGCGGTCGGGTAGAGGTGGCCAAACTCCATGAGGCTACCCGAGACAGGCTGCTTGCCATCACGCAGGGCTTCATGCAGAAGGCCCTGGACATCCACAGAAATGACATGAGCAGCTCTTCAAGTAACGGAGGGTCCCCTGGCTCGACTGCGTCGAATTTTCTTCTTCTACCCCCTGCACATGTATTAGATTTGTTTCTTCGCGCGTACGCCAACTCATTTGAGCGCTACTACCCTACCACATCGGGAGGAGTTCTTGATGCAAATGGCTTGATGCATATTCACCAAGATGTGAAGGCCCCATGCCTTCTCGTTTTGATGATGATTTCACAAGGCGCGACGACGATCCCGACCATGGAGGCTCGATGGTTAACAGGCGGCTTGACTGAAGTATGCCGCATCTCGCTGTTCGACCTGGTGGAAAAAGACATCATCATGGCGGGCGATGCAACCGTCCTGCGGGCTGCACTCCTGTTCACCGTTCAAGCAGCATGGAGTGGCGACAAATGGCAGATGGACATCGCCATGGGCCAGCGCGGCATGTATTTCGCCATGCTACGACATTCAGGGCTCCTTGAATATCGGCCGTCGACGATCCATGTGACTACAAATACGCCAGATTCCCTGTGGAAAGACTGGATTGCCCATGAAAGTCGGAGTCGGTAAGTGATGAAAATCCCTGCGTTGTTGGCTCAGCGTTGATACGCCCGGGTCAGAAGACATATGCTTACTAAAGCCTTTTAGACTAGTCTACTCGTGGGTCATGGTAGATCAAGATCTCTCTCTGTTCTATGACACAGCTCCTCTCTTCTCCGTGACTGAGTTTGGTGTGCCCATGCCAGATGCTGATAGCCTCTGGCATGCTGCTGATGCCGAAGATTGGTCTGAGCTCTTCGGACAGGTACACGAATTTTCTTACGGGTTTGCATTGGGGTCGGGTGTCAGGCCGCTGAGTTTAAGAGATCTGTTTCGTCATTTCCTCGATGATGAGATCATCGCTCAAAACATCCAGCTGACGGCTCTGCACCTCCGCCTGCTTCTCCATCCGCTGCAGACGTTAGTGTGTCAATATTCGCAGCTCCTCAGTTGCTTCTCAGAAGCTGCGGCTTCGCGACAACGCTCGCGAGCTTTCACCGCAGCGTCCACTCGTGTGCGTTTAGAAGAAGTCCAATCACTTCTACAGCGTTGGTTTGAGCTTGCTGAGCGCCACCTTACCACATCGCCCATGTGCCCCTTGATGCAAGCCAACCTCGTAATGTTCCACCTCATCAGCATGAACGCCGTGACCAACTTCCCGGAAATCGAGCGCCTCGCCCGCCAGGAAAACATCGACGGCACCTACCAGCAAATGCTCTTCATCCATAAGCGATGCATATCAGACGTGCATGAGGCCGTCTTCCATGCGGGGCAGATTCTGCGCCTTGTACAATCCATGCCCAAAGCCATACGCCCACCCTGGTGGGCGGGCGCCATCTACCGCGCCACGCTCGTCCTGTGGACGGACGCGCTCACGCATACGGAGAGCCCGCATCAGCAGGGGCAGCATACGCCCACTGGTAGTCTTGTGCCTGTAGACAGGCTGGCGGCTAACGATCCCGCCATCGTGCGGTATCTGACGAGGAGAGAGGGCGTGCCGATCCTAACGAAGAGGGACGGTGCCCCCGTAGGCGTGGATAATGGGTTCGCGGTGCTGGGACACTGCATCGAGGTGCTGGAGGAAGGCATCGCGACGAGGTTCTCGGACGGGATAAGAAGGAAGTTGGAGAAGTTATCGAGAGGGTAGGAACAAAACCTACACCTCATTTTTTTCTGTCTGTTTCTGGTGGTTTCAGGTGATGCCGCATTTTACCGTCGACGTATCCTCTTGGCTGCTTTCTTGTTTAGATCCTGAAGTGCTCTTGGATCTCTTGCGATTATTCTGGTTTTTTTTTCTTCTCTCGAGTCCTTGATGAGGCGTTTGGGGCGGGGCGTTTGGGGGGCATTTTGGCAACGCAACTTGTTTCTTCTCGCGTCTTTCCCGTTTCTCTTTCTTTTCCCGACTTTACTGATGTGACGACTTTCTCTTTTGCCCTCTCTTTGTACATGCAAGTGTGTTAATGTATAGTGCATAAAAAACATTCCTTTCGGGGGGAATCGTGGATGGGAGATGATGAGGAAGAGATTGATAAGAAGAGGGACGTTTTCGCTGCATATGTATGATTGGGACAAACTGGAATCCGGAACACAGGAGTTTAGTTGATGGGAGGGAGAATATACGAATCATTACATGAACGCATTTTTGTTGTTTTCTGCAGCCCGACGAAAGTTGGAGCCGTGAAAGGCGCCGGCAAAACGGTGATCGTCGACTTCCATTTCCTTCGCCCCATTCCCCGTCGTTAGCCGGCTTCACTCTTCCCGAACTGTGGATTTGGCTTTTTTTTTTGTTCCTGCCCAGAGCGCGCGCCATTGTTTCGCATTTCGCTGACCAGATGGAGGCGTAGTGGCTTTTTTTCGGGAAATGAGAGTCTTTGCGGGGCCGAAGGAAATGGGGAATCCTACGGGTTTGTGATGACGGGTGAGACGGGGTGGGGGGTGAGGTCCGTGAGTTGGTCTCTTTTTAGAGAAGGTGGGTCTCGGGAATGATGAGGTATGAAGACAAGGGAGTATGGGCTTGAAGAGCGGGGCTTAGTAAGTAGTGTGCTTGTGGTGTTTTCTGGATGATGGTTAGTTGAGATGATAATTTAGGGATGGAAAGGAAGAGAAAGAGTTAGATGCAGGGGCTCAAGTGGGAGAACAAGAGGAAGTAGTGACGAAAACATGGGAAGAAGGTAGGTAACGGCATGAAGCTGTTTAAGGGGACAAAGAGTGGATGAAGAGCGGGAGAGGCATACCTTGACTTCTCTGATCCTATGTTTAGCTACACTGCTGGCCCAGTCAGAGTTTCTCTAGGCGGGGTGAAGAGAAAGCAATGGGAAAAGGTGGATGAGAAGAGAGGGTGCTTGTTATACACTTTGAAGCAACCGTCCCGGATAACCTGCACGCTGTAACGTAGATGCAGCTAGACGCCCTGTAGCCCCTTTCCCCGCATCGCCCGTTGCCCTTATCAGTGTTAACATATGCACCTAGCATCTAGGCGGCAGGTAATAGAATAGAAACATAGATATAGACAAATAACAGCAGTGCTTACCTGCCCCCAGCTACTGCAGTATGACGTTGTGGTTGCGTATACTCTCTCCCTTCCCTCTCCTATTTATCTTTTCTCTATCCACATTAGCTGGAACAACAATGTATGTGGCGTAGGCATGAAACGGCATCAAGTGGGGTATATAGTCTCCTGTTCTGCTTACCCTGCCCTGCCTTGTTTTGTTTTGTCTCTGCTGTGAAGTGTGGCCCCGGCATATGTGCCCCTAGTTTCTGTCGTGCTGATGGATCATTTTCCTGCAGGTGCATGAGTGAATCATTGATTATGGATAATGAATCAGCTGGCGGGTTGTCTATTGTCCGAGCTGGTTGGCTGAACGATGGGACAGGGATGAGAAAGGAGAGGAGGAATGGTTTTCACTCATTTACGAAGGATCTCTGTTATTTCTTTCATGCTTTGGTGCTGTATATTATGGACCGCTTGAGCTAAGTGTGACGCGTCCTCCAGGGCGGATGCATAGTGGCATTTATATGCAGTGAGGGGAGATGACGGACTTGTATTGACAAAGGGAGGCGGAGGTGATTATTCTTTTTAGCCTTTCCTTACACGTATTGAAAATGATAAGAGGAGTGGTGGGATTACTTGCTCGTGTTGGTATGTATTTTTCTTTATTTTCCATGGTCATGCTTGTGTCTCCGAGGCGTTGTTTCGACGCCATGCAGGAGCCGACACTTGTGCTCACGGACCGAATCGGTTGCCTTGCAGAAGAAGGCTTGGGGAAGCTTACGCGGCTTGAAAGAGGGGGCCGAGATGCGTGATATATCAGTATGATGGGCGACCAGAAGGGAGGCGTTTTTAGTAAGACGTAGCTAGACGCAACGGCTTTTACTGTGCTGGGAATTACTGCGCAAAAACGTCTGCTTTTAGCTCCTCATATTATGTGGGAGATATAAAACAGGAGATCAGCTGAAAAGTAGGACCATTACATGTTTTTCTTCGCCGCCGTGCATATCCTGGAGCGGCTTGGCGAATGTTGGAGTCCCTCTAACCACTCATGCACTACTTCCGGTGTCGTGCCGGCTGTCTGTCTATCTGTCTAAACGAATCCCTTGCAGATCATAGTACCACAGATTAATGCGCCGGCTTTGTACTGCAGGACTCCCTTCAACTTGCAGAAGAAATTGCATTATCAGTTTCCTTTTGGAGCACAAAATGCCCGAATAAAGACTATGAAAACTTCTAGACCAGATACCCTTTGTATGCTTGACGTCGAAATGGGCAAATATTGAATCTTTGGCACGGAATATCGGGAATTTACGTTTGCCGTGAGTGCAACATGCATGGTTAGGAGCAGCCTTCTTTGCAAGGGCATTTGGCAAGGGGGGACGGCCGGCATGCGTTGGTGTGCCCTGCATGCTGCAATGCCGTTAAATTGGAGCGTTTTGTGCGTGGCGCTGAGGGACATGCATGACGGCTTGCGGCTAGAATTACGTTGCAAGAAGATCCGGCGAAGCATCAGAGGTGATGATACTTTTCGGGTAGACCATGATCCCCAGGCTCCAAAAAAAAAGTATCCTTATTTCTGTCGAGAATTTACGGGCACGTGTTACGGTACCTGATTATTTTCGGGGAAATTCTAATAGTGTATGACGATCATATGGCACAGTGTTACAGTGGCACTGTTTGTGGGACACGGATGCTGCATGACTGCTTGCTTCCTGTTCCTGAATCTTCCCCATACATACGACTATATTATACTTTCCTATATCCCTTGCTACAATGTATTGGTTTCTTATCAGGCTTTCTGCATGCTGGTACCAGTCGCGAGGCGGGGACAGGGCTAAGCGTTCACGGAGATTGAGGGGAAAGCGGGAAATCAACAGCTATGCAGGTTGGCCGCCATAGTCGGGCTACTAAAATGATTACATGACAGATCTGAGGCTTTTTGTGCACAGAATCTGATTCCAATTATAAGTTTAGAAGAAAGGGCTTATTGAAGTGCACTAAAGCAATGAATGAAGATATCAGATTTGGGGTACTCTCGAGCGAATTATTTAACATAAACTCTAGAAAGACATTGGTACTGATCAGAGTTCTTGTGAAAGGGCGTCGGGTGTTGCTAGGGAAAGCGTACTCCTAGATGTGTAATATGGATATCATTCATTACCAACCCACCTGCATCCTCACCTGACCTCCTCACGTATATGATATGCGAACCACGATCGAGTACTTTCCAGACCTGAGTTATCAAATCAAAGTTGCTAGACTCAACCAAGAATAACTGTTTATGTTCCTAGTCACATAAGTTGCCATCCTTTTACCTCTGTGAAGGAAACTACTGTAAAAATCACCAAGATCAGCCATAATAAAAGGGCGAGCATGACTCACGCAGATGAATCTAAAGAAGCTCCCACGTTCATTTTCCCACTCAGGAAATTCCATGAAGCTGATGGACAGACGCTGCATTCCTTCGCTCCCGTCTCGCCTCGACCTAATGTTGTTTGACGTCCGATGCGCACGAGCCAAGGCCGACGATCCTATGGAAGTGCGGAGCCGACGCGGCGCTAACTTCTCGGAGCTCCACACTCACGCACCTCCTTTTGCCGGCTTTTCAAACAAGCGCATCTCAGTCGTACGGAATCGTGTCACAGAGCTGTTGTCCCAAGGAGGGAGCATGGGGAGCCATCAAACGCTAGGAAATGAGGTGGTGGAGCTGAAGACGCAGGAGAACAGCCACGACGTACAGATTGGGACAAACTCACGTGACTTATTAGTAACTTCATCTTGAATGCCATCACTGCGCGGTAGGAGCTCGCCTCATAGAGCAAAAAACTACCGCAGATAGAATCGTGACTTGGTAAGGCCTAATGACTCGCGTGGCTGACAAAGTGGAATTCGGCCCGCTCCCGCCCCTGTAAGTGCTCACCTAAGTACCAGCACTGCACATGCCTTCAACTTGAGGGCTTCCCGACTGCGACCACCACGATGGCCCGCCCATCATATTCCATCACGCAGCTGTCGCCCGACTGCTAGCTGGAACTTGGGCTGCCAATCATTGATTGGATGTTCCTCTCGAGCACGGTCGCCACCAAATTTTCGGCCCCGCCATCCGGCACCGGACATGGATCGGTACAGCAGGATGCTCGTTCTCGCCGCAGTACGCTCGGGAGAGTACTCTACCCCCGCCCAGTTGCCGTGACGGAGAATGTCAACAAGAGTGTTTTGTGTGTAGGTAGTGTAGCCGGCTATGGCTCAAGGATAGATTCACGCTCCGGCAGAGCTATTGACTGTCTCCATATCTCCATACGAGTACCGAAACTCGAAGGCTATATATCTGGACCCTTCAGAAGTGCTTCTTGAAAATCATCCCATCAGCCATTGCATCTTGTGCTCACTACTGCCAACCAACCAACCACACTTTTCTCCAACCTAACTTCCCAAAACACCTTTCAAAATGGCCCAGAACGCTCAGATCCCAAGCTGGAGCTTGCAAGGAAAGGTCGCCGTCGTCACCGGCTCCGGTAAGCACGCATGCATAAACTAGTCTGCCGATAAGAAGGCACCACTCAATCTAACGCTTCTACTAGGCCGTGGCATCGGCAAGGAGATGGCCCTAGAGCTCGCGCGCCGCGGTGCTAGCGTAGCTGTCAACTACGCCAACAGCTCAGAAGCCGCCGAGGAAGTGGTCAAGCAGATCAAAGCGATGAAGACAGGTGCCGACGCCGTGGCCATCAAGGCCAACGTGGCCAATGTCAAGGAGACGATCCATCTCATGGACGAGGTCGTGCGCCACTTCGGTAAGCTCGACATCTGCTGCTCCAACTCGGGCGTCGTGTCTTTCGGCCATTTCAAGGACGTGGAGGAAGCAGAGTACGACCGCGTCATGCAGATCAACACCCGCGGCCAGTTCTTCGTTGCAAAGGAGGCGTACAAGCGCATGTCGGTCAATGGCAGGATCATCCTCATGGGCTCCATCACAGGCCAGGCAAAAGGTGTCCCCAAGCACGCCGTCTACTCTGGTTCCAAGGGTGCCATCGAAACCTTTACTAGGTGCATGGCTATTGGTACGTACCACTGACGCTTGCCCCTCTGTCCCCTCTTCTTCGTGCAATTCCATTTGATGTGCTAACTAACACACGTATAGATGCTGGTGAGAAGAGGATTACCGTCAACTGCGTTGCTCCTGGTGGCATCAAGACCGACATGTACCACGCCGTGTGCCGCGAGTACATTCCCAATGGCGATAAGCTGAGCGACGACCAGGTCGACGAGTACGCCGCTACCTGGTCGCCTCAAGGCCGCGTCGGCCAGCCGCTGGACATTGCCCGCGTCGTGTGCTTCCTCGCTTCCGAGGACGGTGAGTGGGTAAACGGCAAGGTCATTGGCATCGATGGTGCAGCGTGCATGTAGACTGAAATTTGTCTTTTTTATTCCCATTTTCTTTGAAAAGATGGCAACTGAGCTTGGCCATAATGCATTATAGAGTATGCCGTGGCGTTCAGAGCACAGGTAGAGAAATTTTATTTTGATACAATCAAACATGTGTTTCAATTTTGGATTTGTGATGACCTGTTCATGTTTTTATTTTATTTTTCATTTTTGCGTTTACAGTCTATGAGTTTGATACCACTCTCAAATCAGACGTGCGATTTGTCCCTTATCCAGCATCTGTATTGGTTGATTCAAACTCGCAAAGGTGAATGTCCGTCATGAGTACTCTAAAAGAATACGGAGGCGGCTGTGGGTCCCTTGCTATGACTACTCCAATTTTATTTTCGAAAGGATGTACCAAAACTATGCAGAGATCAAAGTTTCTAGAGTGATAAGTGCTGCTCTGCTATAGTCGTGTACCGATCGTTTAGAATATAATATCACTACTGCGGGTGTATAAGGAGAGCTTAATAAGGGTTGATTTCTCGTTTATCATTTAGGATCATCTAACAAAACGCCTTCGTATAATCTCTCATGAGATAATATGTAGTCCTAGGCACAAATAGCGGAAAAGGTACAATGGCGATTAAGTTGCGTGAATATTAACACTAGTCTGGTTTGGTGTGCAACTCACGTAGAATGAATGAATCCCCGAAATAAGCTAGCAGCACCATATCCTCATAGTTTTAGGATGCCTTGCCCAAATCATCTGACAAATTATGCAGCAAGCATCTACCAAATTGTGCAAAGTCTATCACAGATAGAAATACATATTTGCGTTAACGCACATGCTGACGCACTCGCTCGTCTTCCCTTCTTATTCACCTATGCATTAATCGTGGGCGTGGCCTTGCTCACCCTGCCTAATAACATGAGACTCGTAGCCCTCGCCAAGTCGCCGAAAACAGCTGTTGAAACTCAAAATGTCCGCTTCATTGTACGCAAGGGTTTTCCGAAACAAATAATGCCGAGTACGGGCCTAATAAGATAGGCCAAGACGGTGAGATGAAACTTGACACTTGCCCCATTGAGGTGACTTGCAAATGCAACTAGACTTAGGTAGATCCTGTCACTCTGTCGGCCTGTGTTGGTAATAGTGCGCCTTATGATTTATGGTGGTGTTACCTAAATGTGAATTACTTTACAGCGGGTTCAAGACGCTTGGCATGGGTTGTCATAACCGCACAACCAGGATCAAGGGCATATCGGAACGAACCTTGAGATAGGAGAGCAGATGTGGTGAGTTGAGTATAAGAAAGGTCCATCTTTCTTGCGAAAGAAGGCATCTCAGCTTCACTGCTTCGAGGTTTCCTACAATCTACACTCATTTCGTGCTTGTCTTCTTTGCTCTTCCTGTCTTTCTTGATTCCACCAACTACTACATTCGCTAATTAAAATGCATTTCTATAAGATTGCCTTTTCCCTGGCAGCCGCCGCCGCCGTTTGCAGCGCATCCCCCGTTCCTCAAGACATTCCTGTCAACTCCGTCGTCCCGCCATCAACCGAATCAGCCTTCAATGGCCAGAAGGGCACAGATGGAAAGCTGACTCCCGGCGATGCCCCTGGAGAACAGACCGACCAGGCTCTACAGAAGAAGCAAGTCGTCACCGCCATTGTGACCCTCGTCGGAGAAGCCGCTATCTCCGCGATCACCGAGATGGCAATCAACGCCGCTGCCGATTTCATCAAAAATTTATCTCAGTGGAACGAGGCCCGGGAGGAATTTACCAAGCAGACCACGCTCGAGATGTGGAACCGCAACCCGGATTACACCAAATATCACGCTGCGATCTGCTACAACAAGGGATACCGGCTCAACAACACGGCCGGTATTACGGAGCTCCAGTCGGCGAAGCTTGAGCTGGGCCAGCTCAATACAGACTACGACTGCATGTTCATGGACGCACCCAACCAATTCTTCACCGATAGCGATGGCGGATTTATTAACTTGTCCTACCGTTACGATGATCACTGCAGCTTCGATCAAGATACCGGTGACTTGACCTGCACCTAAAAGTCCAAGATCATTGGAAAATAAATAAAGTTGAATACCTCTCTTTCACTTTTCAGGAATGATTTTAGGCTTCATTTCTATCACACTCGCTTGGGTCATCGGTGTATGGTATGCGGTTGTGGCTACGGCTTTCATGTCTCTCAGTTAAATGCAAGTTCTTTATTTACTGTCGAATTTTCCAAATGCACAGTTTTCATTGGTGATGTTTTGCATTGCGAGTCCATTTTGAGGTTATAGTGGTGAACAAAATATTCTTGATGTGCCTGACTAGAACTGTGTTGAGAAATGATAGCCTCCGCAGCTTTATAAATTAGCGATATGCTCTTCCAGGAACTGTTCTTCGTCCTCAGTGTTTTTCCACCCTAGCAAAGTATTCCTCGTGGAATGTCTTCCAAACCGCTCTAACTGCTACATTTGTCACTTGGCGGCTGCAATGCCCATATCGACCCACTTGTACTCATCCTCACTTTCATATCTTGGCTTCAAAGCTTTGAAAAGACAGCGTGCCGAGATAAGTGACATCAAACTCTCGCGTTGCATCAGCGACATATAGAATGCGGAAACCTGGACAATAGTGACCTGCTTATCGAGTTCTTTCGCAATAGCCTTTGTAGTAGCCTCCTATGCCTTCGCGTCCGCGCTAAGCGCCTCCGGAGAGCCTCGAAACATGTTACGCGACAACAGCCAGGCTGCCTTTAGGCTTAGCAGTTCAGTCGTCCAGCTTGTTGCGACGAGCTTGCAAGACTAGTTCGCGAAATTCCGACTTCGGTTGGTCATCGAGACTTTCGGGTGCTATAATCCATTCGATGGGTGGGCGGCCGAACCAGAAGTCAAGTATGTGCTTGACACGGGGGCTCATAATGAGAGGAGTAAAGATTCATGAGTGGTTCCATCTTATCGTGCCACGATACCATATGGTCTATCGATAAGCGATAAGCTACGTAAACAAAGAGTCCGTGCGTCAAACAACGAATTTGGTCACTCACTCACTCGCACAGTAATCGACAGTTGCACAAAACCTTCCTAATCGGGAAGGTTAGAACTTTAGTGTGTTTTTCGGTGCGACTTGGGATGGTGGACGAACAGTTTGCTGTCCATCCGAAGTAAAACTGAACCGTAATGACGTGAACATTTTTCACGTCCCGGCATCTCGAGGTATGCGGCCTACCAAGAAGTTGATTCGAATTCAGAGGTGATGTTTGCGACATGTACGATATCAGTCTACTATTTAGGATTCACTTGCGAATGAAGATGCTGATGCAATTCAGAGAGCTTGTCACCGAGTTACTGGTGGTTACAAATATAATATATGAAGGGTGCGCTAACCCTGAAAAAGGCAGCTCATATTCTTCCGTTAACTGTTATTGTCTACGCAATGCCAATCTAGACCAATGTAACCCGAATGCAGCCTGTGCCATCAAATCCAATACAAAGCCACAGAGTAGCATTATGGAGTATGATCTCATTTTTTCTACAGATTAACTGCGTTGCAACTTCGGAATGTTACTCGCTATGAAAATAGAATATAATGCGGGCTTCCGCATAGTTTCAGAGGCATGTGATATGCTGTAAAAAATGCTGCTCTCAAAGTTATCACTTATTCTGGCAGCGAGTCAGCTTTCCCTCACGGCGATCGCCAAAACATGTTCACCATCGGCTGCAGGGTATGAGGTGATCGACGACGCGCCAGGCATAAATGACGCTATCAAAGAGTGCGGAAACGGTGGTACTATCATACTTTCCTCATCTGATATCTACACACTTCGCACGCCTGTCGATCTCTCACCTTGCAAAAGCTGCGAGCTCCAGATTGAGAGCCTTGTGCAGGCTGCGCGTTTCCAATGGGACTATTGGAAGAGAGTTGGAGTCGTGCTATCCATCACTAACACAAGTGGTGTAACCATCAGAAGCGTCACAGGTAACGGCATCCTCGACGGAAACGCTATTGATTATTATGAAAGAAACTTCTGGGTTCCACCTGAGTGGGATGGCCCAGCTCTTATCCGTGTCAACAATCAGTCCAGCGATGTTACAATTGAAAATCTAGTCATGAAGAATACGATGTCGCGATTCATTAAAATACAAGGCAACTCAACTGGAATCAAGATCCGTAACTTGGAAATGTCAACTACAAATCAGACCCTCACCGATATTCAAACAACCCCCTTCGGCATCGAGACAGGCGAAGTGGACCGCGTACTTGTGGAGAATATATCTATGCATTTCGAAACGCAAAACGGGGCAGGGTTTCCTAATGGCAGCTCGACGGGAGTTTGTACCGCCTTTGATGTTGGCACCTTCAATGCACACATACGAAACGTAACGTGCAAGGGAGCTTGGGGTGGTGCACTGGTCCAATTTGGTTCCTTCTCCCCGGCACTAAATTCAGACACCGTCGGTAACATTCTAGTGTCCAACTTCACATTTGATGGTGCGTATGCGACTGGTTTTAAGGACTTCTGGTACGGGCGTCCTACATATGCGCGTAATGTAACCTGGGATGGTATCACTGTCAAGAGTGGGAAGCCCGCAGATGTCACTGAGTGCTATCTACGGCGTCCTTTACAAACAAGCTATGGGAATTTATGCCCGAGAGAAGTACGGACAGAACTACTTGATGTTTGGTTCAAGAATTTCAGAGGACATGTGGGCACGATGCCAACGGATTCTCATTTGGGGAACATGAATAATTTGAGTCATGTCGAAGCTCATTTTGAGAACTGGGTTGATACTGGAAGCGCTGTTTTAGTCTGATGAGTCGCAATGCAGTATTCTATTGGAATCGCATATACCTAACATCCTCTCCCCGTGCCATAACACCTGAGCAAACACTCACAACGCACGCAAACTACCTATGTTGCCAATTCATATAACAGGGAAATCCTACATTGTCCTTTAGCTTTCTTTCAAACCACACTTGTACTTGCATCCCGTTCGCGAAATTACCTAGCGGACAGAACTTTCACCTTTGGCTGCTGTAATCGCCGTATATGTACTCGGTTACACTAGGCGAAAATTTTCCAGCTTAATACCTCTCTACTCTAAAGCCTCCGGAATCATCCTTGGGTCTGACGTCAAAGCCTCATCTGTAGTTCTGTTTCTGAAATCTCTGAATAACAAAGGGTCGTCTTGCGTTCTGTCTCTCCTGGTAATTTCGCGCTCAGATAGTAGTGAAGGGAGACGGTGCCGTTAGCATTAGATACTAGAAATACCCTTACGTCGCTTCAGAAGCACTTCAAGCGGCTGCCTTTCTACGACCGTGAAGGTCCTCTGCTGGTCCCACAGCAACCTTCCGGCCTCTGTATCAGCAGGCAGCAAGTCAAATCTCCATATCAATCGAGCTAAGATAAGCCGCATCTCTGCCCACGCAAGCAACTTTCCGATGCAGGACCGTGGTCCAACTCCAAATGGTTGGACTACATTCTGTCGATCCATCTCAAATTCCGGACTCTTGTTATTAAGCCAGCGCTCTGGGCGAAATGCTTCGGGATCATACCACAGTTTTGGTGATTTAGAAAGTGTTAAAGCATGCACATTGACAGTAACCCCCCCTGGCAGCCGCTCTCCAGCAACGATGCCGCCTTCTAGTGGAACTACACGTGGCGCTCCCACAGGTCTTTCTTGGTTTAACTACAACGATATCAGTACAAAACAAATGCACTTACGTTGGATTGCACAAGCGGAGTCCCTCGTTGAGAACAGCGTTCAAGTAAGGTAAATCCTTCAGTGCAGAAAGAGTAAACTCGTCTTCATTCTTGAACGTTTCCCGAATCTCAGCAGCGAGTAACCCCATTCTGTCTGGACTCCTCGTGATATAGTTTACGATGCCGCTGAGAACAGTAGTGCTTGTTTCACTGCCCGCGATAATGAGAAGACTAGATGTAGCTAGCATTTCCTCGTATCGAAGTCCGTTAACCCCATCCTCGTCGCGCTTGATCATAGAAACCAGATCCGGCCTATCTTTCTCGAGATTTAAGCGACGATCAATCTTCTCTACCGACATTTTATAATGTTCCACGCCCTGTTTTATCACGCTTTTGGGTATGGCAAAGCTCATAAGCCAGTCGAGGGCTGGGTAATATTTTAATGTAACTCTGTATGTTGCTGCTCTTAACGATGCAAAAATCATGGAGCACCATGGGTGGTGTTCGGAGTTTTCTAGACATCCAAATGGTTCACCAAAGCCGAGGTCGCCAATATTGTCGAAGACGACGAAGCTGAGCTAGCGCATGATGTCAACAATAGCTCCTTCGATTTTTGACGCGGCCAAATCGTCCAACTTCGCTATGAACATCTGAACATGAGACTGGAGGATGGGCTCTTGCAGTCGCAATGCCTTTTCGGTAAATGCTGGATCCATAGCTTTGCGAAATCGTGAATGCACCTTGATGTCTGTTGCGTTTAATATAGATGAAGGTTGTCCTTTAACTGCGCCATGCCAAAGCTTGCTCTTGGGAAACGCTGAACGACCAAATGCGTTTGCATAGATATCCTGCCAGGCCTCTGGCTGTGCGAAAGACAATTCATCTGGCGCGATGCGCACGACATCTCCGTAACGTGTATGTATGTTCTGGACGTCAGTGTGCAGCCATCTAGACCAGAGCGAGAGGATATAGCTGAACCTTGTTGCGGCCCATCGCTTTGGCCCTGGATATTTTGACAAAGGATGAAAATATAGGTTGTAGATTGTGTAGCTGACAAGATACTGCGTCCATATAATCAGAGCCCGGTCAACTCTTTCTGTGCTGTACTTACCAAAATAAACACAGTCACAGTTCCAAGCACTTTTAAAGTAAAGTTTTGGAAGATTGCACGCAAGAGTGTCATTTTAAGATGCAGCTGCCGCCCTGTTAGCTGGAAAAGTGGGATCAAGCGTCAACTGCGGCGGCGACCCCTCACTTGACGCGGGGTTGTACTGTACTATATACGCTACTACCTGACTATTCCGGAATCAGTGTTTTTTCTTCAAGTACCTACGATGGTAATAATAAAAAGAACTTAGTACTTAAATAAATAATCAACTTTAAATATGAAAAATGATTAAAGTTTAGAAAGAGTTTGTCATAAGAGAGTAATAGAAAGTACATACTTAATTTACCTACTATATATTTAGCTCTTAAGCTTCTATAGCAAGGAAAGCGCGGTTATCTTGAGATTCGTTCCCATCTATGTGGGACGCAAGTCCACGTTCGGTGTATGAATTAAAGAAAATTGAATGTTAGATCCCCGCATACGAACCACTGGACGGATCGGACCTGGCAATCAACATTAAGCTCTACTACAGGAGCTAGAGAAGGATTCACGGCTATAACCAACGATAACTATCTATATCCTTTCGATATATAAATCAAAAGAGATGGAAGTCTCGTTTGTGAATTTATTCAGCCAATATAAATCAATGGCATGGCCGCAACCTGATCTTGGCTCAGGGAATTCAGCCACACAACGCCCCGTTTTCGCTATTACATGCCTATCCAATCTCATTGCTCTAGCTTGCGTCTATTCTCAACAGGATGCCTTCATGCAAAGCGTTTTGGACTTGTCCTAGTAAGCTGAGCACGTTCTCTCTGAACTCCATTGTGTCCTACTCTACAATCCCTATTAAATCTTATATAAACTCATCTGCATCCTCACGCCGCGTTGTCCGCTACGCTCGATGATACGTCATGTAGTATACCTCGTTAACCCAGTAGTATACCCAAATCTTGTGTAAGGGACCTTCGGTGATTATGGAGAACATGACCGTCAGTGCTATATCTTCTACTGCTTACTTTCTAGGCATCTTTTCTTAGTACGATCAATTATAGATCGCCCGCAGTCTCATCCGAGCAGCAACACCCTCCAGATCCCTCCAGATCCCTAAGGACATTAAGCGCATAAGCTCCATCAGCGGCAGTTTGATTCTACGCGCTAACCATGTTTCTACTTGTAGCGCCACCTTTACTCTCGATAATAAGAAAAAGAAAGAGCGAGCCTATCCGTATTTAGTGCGACTCGCTTAGGACCCTGCTCTCGTCTTGCAGTTTTATCAAGACTGATTTCTGTATAGGAGCAAAGGCGGCGTATGTAAGACCTATTGTAATGTCTGGCTTTGGAGTTGACAGATTATTCGGGTTCTCCGATGAGACATTGCTTGTGGCGGTAGAAGGCGTGCTGAATATGGGGGTTGGGAAAGATAGAAGTTGCGGATGGAGCATGCGATGGAGCTAGGTTGACGTCGATAACGTCCGAAGGTTGCGTTAGGTTTTGCGAAAAGGAAGGGGGTACATGGCAGGTAGCCAAATCAAGGGCGATGGTGCAGTTGGCTTGAGTTCCGGGATCCATGATGGTTAAAGTCATCGGTCAGTGCCATCCAAGCAGTTATTGCAGAACTGGAATGATAAGCGTACGCTTCTTAAATGCGCTTAGCATCAGCGTTTCTGGTCCGAGTCTGTTTAATGGCTGGAGCGAGCCTAGGAATAGATGACTCCTCCACTCATTTTCTCCAGCACATTTCTTTGCCAACACTCTCGATTCCTCATGATAATGCCTCGCCAGCTCACCAACAGCTCTTCTCCGTTTTATTATCTATTTGTATAATTAGATATACTTCTAAGCGTAGTTCGATTTCTAGAGGAGCCCCAGGGAAATGATCCATAAATAAATTCGCATCCGCTATGTTCATCGCATGGTACTCTAGGCTATTTGCTTTCTTGATTGAATTGGAGGAGCGCTACCATTGAGCTACTTTTGCTGCTCTACGTTGATCGTTTCTCCAATGAATGCTGCTAGGCGCTGGTGACGGATGCCTCTCGGGTTCGTTCTGATTTTGTCACCCGTCAGCCCATCGCCAGATAGACTGCACGTAGTCTGCTACATAACTCTCCATTGTTTCCGATTGTGTAGTAGCGTCGAGATTCTTAAGCGTTTCTCGAGTAAGTGGTGGCGTGCTCGATTCATCGCACTGAAATATACAATCGGAGCTGCTGGGGGAGACTTGTCGACGTTCTCTTATTCTCGAGCGTTTGCAATAACGCACACTGTCTCCTGTTAGCTCGGCTAGAGAATTGCCCCCAAGCACCCGCTTCATTGCAATGCTAAGGCCATCCAACAGTAGCAAGAAGATTGGTGCTCAAGCTGACCGATGTTGTTAATGTTTTGGTTGTCTTGTTGTGAAGGTGACGACGCGCACGGACTGTTGCTGCGGAATTCGGACTTTTCTGTTTCCGATGTGGGGTCTTTGGCCGCGCCAGCTATTGGTCAATGTTCTTCAACGACACTATTCGCTAGCATCTCCTCGCACAGCTCTTGAATATAATTTGACAATACGCTCCCTTCAATTCCGGCTCTTCAGGAATGCGGGTGCGGCGAAGCTAAACTGTACAGGTGATTCGTGGAATGGCTCGTGATTGTGATAGAAGGGCCAAGGTTCGTTACGGCACCAAAGTTGATGCAGGACTTTTACCAGCACAAGTGACCTTCTTGGCACTCGAAACTGGATAGCGAGATTACATACCTATACATATGAGAATTGCTGGGTCGAATATCCTCACCCGATGCATCAATGATAATGTTAGATACCGTGAATATCCTCTTAGCCTCACTGGGTGCATGTTTCTCTTCATCAAGTCAGATTGTGACGCGAATATCTACATCTTTACTTGCCACCATCTTAACAACAGGCTCTCTGTATCGAGCGCGTGCGGTATCGAGATTCCTGATTCTTTTCAAACCATGCCCATGTGGTGTGCAAGTACTACTGGTGTTCCGACTGTTGTTGTTGATAATGCTAATGGCCTACAATGTCTGAAGAGATGAGAGTGATTTGTACATTATGGAGTATAGAGAGTTCATTACTAAGAGTGCATAGGAAAACAGAGCTATATAACAACTATGGAATGCTTGCCTACTCCATGGAAAAATCTGAATATTCTTGTATAAGGGAACGCAGCTCTCCTTTCCTAGGGTCTTCATCCAACTTGATAATGTGCGGAATAGGCTAATGAGCTTATATATGCGCAGCTTCCATTGTTGTTGTCTTTCAAGCTAATGTATGATCCTAGTTTGGTCAGTTCGTTACGGCTTATGCAATCTCGCAGTGCTCGGCATGTAAGAGTGCCCAGGTAGTAGTAAGAGGATTGGCTCTTGAGTCTCTGTTTTAAGATCAGTAAGAAAAGGAGTCTTGCCCTACCTAGGCTGTATTACCTGTGCACATATTATAAGCGTTGAACGCGGCACATCAGCAGTAGCAGGCACTGAACTTGCAGATAATATGTTACCCAAACTCTTGATCGCAATATTGCCGACATTTACTAGAAAGCTGCAGAGGAAAACGTCGAAACTTTCGAAGCTATGACAAAGAAAATACAAACGTATCAGGATTTCCAGGCCGATATTTGCTTGTATAATGGTTTCCCGTATGTGCTTGTATGAATCAATTACTTCGTAAAGTTGGAAGAGGGCCAACTTCACTCCGTGATATTCCAAGCTGAGTTCCGGACCAGTAATTAGTACCACCAGGATGAAGAGGAAAGCAACAATACTACTAGCAACCTCAAGGCCCTCTTACATACTGGAGGGAGATATGGCTCAGAAAGACAATTTTACTTCCTGGGAACGGCGCTGGAAGGCCGGGAAGCCCGCTATCAAGTCTGGTTATAAAATCTAAAGCTTGTTCAAATGAAAAGTGTCTTTTCTCACTTGATTTTCAAAATGATGTAATTACGATATCGGCTTGAATCAAACGCAATTGGGTGGTCTCTTTGAACACATAGCCAAAGTGAATGGGGGTTTATACAGTGCTTTGGGGATATTGAACCCAAACCTCGCCATACAATTCAGCATCGGCCTTTGGATTTGGCATTGGGAACCTAGGCGGTGATACAAGCGTCGATTAAAAGGAATAGTAGCAGCACATAATGGTACACAGCCAGAAGCGTGAAGGATGTTAGTAGTTTGCACTTCAGAAGAGGGAAAACATGAAAACTTACCCTCACGCAGTGAATTCACACGCCTTGTTCATGTCTAAGTCTCCATCATCGGGGGTACTTTGCCACAGCTTTAACCCATTAGCCATAGAAAGCCCTTGGAAGGTGTACTGCAACCCTCTAGCGGAACACCAAAGTTAACGGCATTCTAGACAACCCGTGAAAATGCCGCTTACTGCTTGTCCATTCCGTTCATGTTTAGTGTGAAATTGAGCAGAACGGCAGCTTGTAGAGTGGTGAGAGAGCCTTTGTCACTCTCAAGTTCCCAGAGCCTATTCACTTCTGCGAGAAATTGGTACTGGAGACTTTTAAGAAGCCAAAGTTGAGCTCGATACTCAATGGCACTGCAAGCTTGCTATATTTTGCGTTAGTAAGTATAAACTAAATTTCGGTGATTCATACAGTCGCACAAGCTAGCACTGTGTTTACAAGAAGCTGTGAGCAGAATCGAGTTCGTCCCTGAGCCATATCTTGTAGGAAAAGCTCCTTTCTGAAAACGGGGCAAGATGGATATTGAAAGAACATATAAGCTGCAAGCAAGTGTCGAAATAGCATCTCATCCGAGATAACGGTCGTCCATCCTGTAGGCGTAACTTGGTCTAGGATAGGTTCAACAAGCTGGGCTCCATGATAAGATTTCAGATACTGGGGCTGGTATTCTAATAGATTAGCATTCTGAGCATAGGTTTGCTCGGATGCCTTGTAGATCGGAGACCTTAGATAACTATTATTTGGGGTCAAAAGAAACGCTGGAAAGTCTTTTATGAGGGGGAAGTCGTATCGCCGCCTTGACTCAGGCGTCAGAGACAATTGCAGCAATATATCACCAGAGCGCACAAGACGCACGATACTGTCTAAGTCGTCTCCTGTACGTATGCGCTGCAAAATGGTGTTCGCCTGGTCCGAAGGTCTGGTTCGCAGCAAGTTATAAACCTCTTCATAGACGGCGCTACGATCCTGTAGTTCAGAGTACTTGCGCTTCAACATCTGTATGGAAGTCTCTTCACTCCTCGTTTCATATATACACTCGACGCCAAGTTGGATGCATTTGGAGCACGGTTTCTGCGCACTGCATTTTGTTTTCCGTTCTTTACATGTTTTACAGGCATTGGATACCTTCTCTCGTTTACGAGAGCTGGGACCCGGTTTGGGTTGTCGTATCGATCCTGATGAGCGCGGGAGCAACGGACGCATAGTGCGGTCATGCGACATTTCGATTCAAAGAAATAAAAAAAATTAAAACATTGGGGAGACGTAGAGAGGATTTTATGCCGCGGCATACTCGATGGAATACAAAAAAGGAATGTCACCGGATATCTGCTCCGCACCAATAGGAGCTTTCTATGGGTGTTACGTGTGTAAGTGTGCAAGCTTGCAGTGTATCTTCAGATGCTAGACACAGAGTTAAATGAATTACCTACTGTCTATGCCTTTACAGTTTTATGAGGCGTATTATAGAGTAAGCGTGCTCCCTCGAAAATGGTAATCGTGGCAGTTAACAATGCGGGTGGGCTCAAGATGGCCCTGCTATTCGAGTACCAACTGGTGTACATGAGTTATTTATTAAAGACTTTGAAAATGTGAACAGGGGATGTTTTACGCTTGGGGCCATTTTTACATAGGATGTGATTGTATGCATGCAAACTGATTGTTCTGCATGCTCCTGTACTCATCGAACCAACTTTGATATACTATTTGATCCCTTCTACCAAAGCCACAATGGAGCTTTGAAATATCTTTGCGGCAATGAACGCACCACAAATAGCTATTCACTTCCAATCAGAATCATTACATTATGGTGAATGGTTTTGTACAAGGTGGTCCATGGGGGTCATACCAACATTGTGGGGCAGGCGCCCGCAATTAGTGATGTGGCCCGAGCTTCGTTCTAGACCCAGGATTGCCTAGTACGCCAAGCCTCGTACACCGATCGCAGTCCTGCACCCGCTGCAAAAGGCAAGATCGCCGCAGATCTTGATCGCTGCGGCGCGGCAAACCTCCTGTCTGCGATGTCAAGTCTCCGACACACCTAAGGTAAATCCGCTTGGCCACACCGATGGCCCTTCAATGTCAGCTATCGATGTAAATTTACTATGGAAGAGTCTGGCTTCTCCTGTACAGTGCACATCAATCTTGCGTAACCGCTCATCCTTCAACCAGACGTCATACCGCAAGGGGCCACGCTTGAGCAGCACGGAGGCTCGAAACAAAGCCTGCCATGCAGGGCATATGCCCACGCCTCGCCTTATCATACCACTTACATGCCGAAATGGATGCTCAAGGCGGGAATCGACAGCTCGAGAAGAAATGGGATTGGTGGCTTATTGTCGCCGCCTTTTTTGTCTCGTTTCTTGGCACCTTTACATCAACACAGCTGTAAGTTTCTGCTCCTGTAACATGTCCGAGTCCAAATATGTGCGGTAGATGTCAGGTTGGCACCCGTGCGACGTGTGCAAGAAGTGGTATGCTCAAGCTTGGTGCTGATTTGAGTGTAGGATGATCCAAGCGCGGCTGTCGTCGAGTTTCCTCGCTGTGTTTACATGGATCGCCATTATTAGTTTGACGTTTGGATTCTGCGCCTCATGGTGTCTGCATTTTGTGGGCATGCAGTCTTGCAAGCTGGACCTGCCCGTCGGGCTAGATGTCGGCCTAACTTTATTCAGCGCTGTTCTGGCCGTAACATTCACCTTTGCTGCCCTTGGAGCGGAACTGCTATGGGAGCGCTACAACAGCAACAAGCGGCGAATTACTCCTAACCGCCAATTGAATTCACTCGCAGCGGACGATCTGGGATCGCAAACGGAAAATTCTTCCACGCCTCTTCTGGGGAGAGACTCAACCGATAGCCATGTAAGCGGGAACGGGGTCAACCGAGAACCAGATTTTGAATCTGACCAAATCGTTGCGCTTCCACAGTCTGGGGTCTTACCTACAGTCGGTTCCTGGGGTATGCCAAAGCCTCATCTCAGGTTGCATGATGAATTTCGTCGTCACGCTTCAAACCCATCACGCTTAATGCTTATGTCACCAAGTGAACCCAGTGATTCAGAGCCACCGCAGGGCTTAAGAATTGGATCAGCCCAGCTTGACCTTAAAAACATGGCAGATCATCGGACTGTGCCGACAAAGAACGCATTTGTTGCGACTTACGAGGGCATTCTGAATGGTATGAGCTTGAAAGCCGCAGTGATGGGGCTCGTCTGGTCACTTTCACTGACGTGTATGCATTATGGGGGCTTACTTGCGATGAACATCCCGGCAGGTTACCTGACTTTCAATACCGTACTTGTGATCATTTCGGCTATCATTTCTTGGGTAGTATGTACTGCGGGATACATTTACATGGTCAACATCGAACCGCATCTTAGTCAACAAGCATTATTCTCTGCGATCGCGGCTTCGGGTATAGCCGCCATGCATTTTACAGGTACGATGCGTTGCACGATACGGACGCATACTTAGTTGCAAACGGTTGCTGCTTACGCACTGACGCTCACTAGGATTACGAGCAACCACTTTCTGGTCTCAACTTCCACCGGCTCAAATCAGAGGATATCCTTTACAACTCCCGATTGCAATTTGCACAATCGCAATCCTAACTTGCACATTAGCCAATGGTCTGCTGGCGCATAGTGCGACAGTATCACGCAATAAACTCGCAGAGATTGTTTGGACACGGCGAAAACTATGGCGCGCGCTCGCACAGAAAGAGAATGCTGAGGCGGCTGCGGCTGCAAGAAACAACTTCATTGCGTCAGCTTCACATGAAATTCGAACTCCTCTTCATCATCTACAAGGTTATAGCGATCTCTTATCTAAGTCCAACTTAAATGACGACGCGCGTCAACTTGCGCTGTCGATTCAAAGTGCAACGAGGACTCTATCTCTAAGTAAGCCGACCTGCTAACTGTACATGCTTCTCTAACCCCATGTAGTCACAAACAATGTCCTAGATTGGTCAAAGTTAGAAAGCGATAGAGATGCATCATGCCGTCTGACGCCTTTAGATGTGCGGTCGGTAATCGAATCCATCTTAGTACTTTTACCTCACCAAGGCGAACAGGACAATGTCGAAGTCCTAGCTGTAGTAGCTCCAAGTGTTCCGGAATCTCTTCTGCTCGACGAAACTTATTTTCAGAGAATTTTGATGAATTTACTTTCCAACTCTCTCAAGTTCACCAGCAGTGGCTTTGTCATGCTGAGCTTAGAGATGATTGATGATAACTTGATCGCCAAAGTAAGGGACTCTGGTACGGGTATTCCGTTGTCTTTCGTTCCTCGGCTCTTCGAACCATTTTCGCAGGCAGAGACCCGCGGGACACAGAGAGGAACCGGCCTTGGTCTCAACATCGTAAGGCAGCTTGTGCACAAGATGGAAGGCGACATTGACGTGCAGAGTCGACACATGGACGATGGATTTGAGTCAAGTGAAACGGGAACCACATTTACGATTACAATACCGGTACAGATGTCACCACCCATTCTAACACAGCAAATCGTTGAATCAAATACTGTCGCGTTATTTTCTCCACCCCCGCACTTACTAGACGGGCTTAAAATAGCGTGGCAGCTTTTCGGTTACGACATTGTAGTCGTTCACCACTTTTCTGAATTATCGAATTATGAAATCAAATATGTATGGGTCGAGTTTCGATATCTGTCAGAGAATGCCGATTGTTTGCGTTATCTACTGAGCCAAGCGCATTTCACAGTACTAGCGCCTTTTGGGCACCAAGAGTCACCACAACGCTTTCCTGGTGTACTCTCCGCACCGCATTTTGTTCTGCTTTCAAAGCCACTAATATGGCATACGTTTCATAATCGTACTGTAATAGCTTCTCATGCCGCTGCTGCCCTAAAACCCTCTCCATCCACGGACGACTCGACGACAGAAATAGGGATCGACTGTGAGAGACAACATTTTGCAAATGGAGACGGAACATCTGAAACCATCATCCTATTAGTTGAAGATAATGCGGTGAGTGCTGCTCTTCAGTTCTTATTCTTTCAGCTTTTTTCTTTTTCGAAAAATTTGTTGCCAACGAAATCACTGTCTATTCTGATACATTCCCGGGCTTGTCTTTATGGTCTGGTATTTTACTAATACAGGGCATCCAGATCAACCGAAAGCTAAGCACCAAAATGCTCTCTTCTTTAGGATACACTGTCATACTCGCCAACGACGGTGAGCAAGCAATTAAACAGACTATGAAGCATGATAAAACCATTAGTTTGATACTCATGGATCATTCGATGCCGGTCAAAGACGGTGTGGCAGCAACGCGAGAAATCCGTTGCCTAGAAAAAAGCGGGGAATTATCGAGAAGGCATCCGATTATCGCCTTAACGGCAGTGGTGAGTACAGAATCAAGAGCGCTCTTCAAGAACGCTGGTGCCGATGACTTCCTTGCGAAACCTTTATCGTTCGGAAAGCTGGAGCAGACCTTGGCCACTTTCTTAAGGATCGAGTGATGTACAGAATCTTTTTGTGTCTTCATCAGCACTGATGGGCTATTGGAAAAACGAATCCGTTTGGTACGGCTGTTGGCGCATATACATTGTTCGCACGGAATTCATATTTGTATATCTAGTAGTACAATTTATAAAGTTTGAGGTTGTAAGTTAGATAGTTTTACACTGGCTCAGAGGCATCAACTAGGGTGGCGATCTTGCATTTGCACGATAGCAAACTCGAGGCTAGTGGCAGTACTAAATCATCGTACGGATTATATGAGGCTCTGATGATTCCTATACGCATATTATCAATAGTGAAGCCAAACGGGTGTGCTTTAGCGGGTGGGAGCTCGTAGCATGAACACGCTAGACAAGGCAATGATGCGAATGGAGTGCAAAGTTTAGAGGGCTGAAAATGCTACCTACTATACTGTTTTAACAAATTAGGCACGAAGAACTCGAAAGAGTGCAGTAGCAGCTGACATAGAACTTATAAAATATATGCCCCGACGTATATAACGTTGTTTCTTTTGGAAATCAGCATCGATACTTTTGGTTCCACAACCTAGTTATTGAATGACAGATGTACGCGTACGGTGCGCCTCCATGTGATTTACACAACACAAACCGAGAAGCACCACCATTATGAAACAACTTTTCTCAAACCCATATGCTTACATACATCGCACAAGATCGTAGTTATGACCCAAGACGAACCATATCTTCTGTGAAAAAGAGAATGTCGTATACAATATGTTCGGATGAGAATCCTCAAAAGGGTTTAGAGAAGGTAGAGGAGGACACTTGAGGACAGTGTCAGTTACTTTATTTCCTACCTCCTAGCTTTGGCAGGAGTGTGTACTCTGTTTCACCAAATTTGCTACATCCAACGGGTTCTACGTCAAAATGTACTAACGCCACATTATATTATATAGATTTTCATCCTCTTCCCAACGCTGGCAACTTCTTGATCTCCCACTGGCTCGCCGTCAGGTTGTCATCCTCTCCATCATCCCCCTCCCCTATCATCCTCCGCATGCTCTCCTCTTTTTCAGGCCTGAAAAGAATTGCTAAACTATACCAATCTACAAAGCGCTGAGGTTCAGGCGCGAAACTGATGCGATGCACATTGCTCCTCAGCAAGCTGCCCATCCATTGCAACATCGCATCCCCTAGGTTAACGATGAGACAACCCGGTTGTGGACGCACATACAACCAATCATCTCTATCCGTAACTTCCTTCCCTGGCGCAAGAATCTGAAGACTGCCAAGCACGTTCGCAAGGAGGGTGATGGTGCCAAAGTCTTTGTAGTGAATCATGCTGGTGCGAAGGTCCTCTTGTTCAGGACTAGCGTGCGCTTTGATGAAGCGTATGACTGTATTGGAGAGCTTTTTTGAAGGCCGGAGAGCTGTGAAAGCATCTGGATGCATACCGAGCTGCATTGCTAGGGACGCGTTGATGGTCGCCGCGATGCTGGCACCGCGCGCGAGGAAATGCTTGAGCCGGGCGCATCGCTCGTTATTTGGCGGTTACATCAAACCTTGCGGAGAATGGGCTCGTCTAGGCAGTGTCTTGGAATTGTCTCGCACAAATAACACACAACTCACTGGCAGTTTCGGGATCACAGGCCGACATTGAATGCGATGAGTACTATGCTCTTGAGCTTCGTAACCCCCCGGCAACAGCCCTTGTATATCACATGCAAATGAGAATGTGTCTGTTGTAATATACTTAACAGTGTAGCTAAAGCACGGGCCGCCTTGTTATATCAAGAGTGAAACTTTCAATGGTAACAGCCTTCACCCAGACAGCAACACCAGAATCTTTACGGCAAACGCCATCGCCCACCATCCTCCTCTCCGGCACGCCACCCACCGATGTCATCTGCCGTGTAAGCTGAAGGGCTCACGTATAAATATTATCGCAGTGGAGTTTCTTACAATAACAACAGAACCTGAAAGTTGTTAGCGCCTGAATTCGGAAACGAAACACATACAGTGCGCGGTTCTTCGGTTCGAATCCCACCGGAGACAAAACCGATATAACACCTTAAAAGGTGGCAGTGTGAATAAGACGAGGGTTTCTGGCCAGGGTCAGATAACAAACCAATCCTAAAGCACCTTGGGCCAACTTAGGCAAGAAAGCAAAAGAATGCTTGAGCCAAGCTGGATTCAAGGGCCAGTGCTATCTACTGTACAATGTAGATGTGGGCTACAGCAGCACTGGGCGGTAGAGAAAATAAAGTCTCACTGTGGTGTAGCAGGTGCGGGGGTGGGGGGGGTTTGTTTTTGTCCCTCTTTTCGGATTTTTTTCTTTTTAAATATCTGTAAAATTGAATTTGTTGGTATAAAGAGGAGCATATGGGGCTGGAAAGACACTACGTTCAAAACAATCTATTTCTCATAATGTCGTACTTTTGAAACGTCTTTCGCGTAACCACACAAGTCTAAAATATGATATCACGCACTACTGTCAGAGTGCTCTTAAAACCCTTGTCAAGGCCCTTGAGAGAGGTTTGTATAGTGACCCTCAATCAAGGATATTTGTTGATGTGCGACACCGTTTAGTCCTTGAGAAATGTCTATATACACAGTAATCCAGTAGCTTGATTAGCGATAGGTATAAATTGGTAACTTTACCCAAGCACCCTCATTGCTTAGCAAGTCACTAACTTCATAACCGTGTCACCCTCAATCGCTGGAATCTCATACCCACATTTCTATGCTCCATTAATTGCTCTTCTCATCGGCCACATTCTCATCCTCTACAACACCTTACACTTCTTCAACACGAAATTCACCCCACTCAGCAATCCCGTCACTCCTGTATATACAATCAACAACCCAAACCCACTCCCATACCCTGCAAATCCCTTCCCCTTCCACGACCCACGCCCTATCAATGCATCGCTCAACGGCCCAGACACCACATTTCCTATCCCTCGCCCAATACACAAGTGGCTCTGTACCATGATCGGATCGGCCCCTGCATTCCCCGCCACCATCTCCCGCATAATTCCTGGCCAAATCGCTGACCACGCGCCGGCAAACAGCCCATACAGCAAGCAGAATACATACAGCACAGACAACGATGTGGCGAGCCCCCAAGCCAGGAACACCGAAGCTCCCACGCCGCACGCCGAGACCAGCATGCACGTCGTGACAGGCAGCGCATCGCTAAGAGAGCCCATAGCAACTAGCCCCACCGTAGCAGCGACGTTGACGAGGATGGTAGTGAGTGCCGCAAGGAAGGAACTCGCCCCCCACGTCACCCGCGCATATGTGGGCAAGTAGATGGCCGGCAAGAAATAGCCCGTCGCCTCGACGACATTGGCCACCTGGTACAGGACAAACACCCTACTCTTCGCGAAGCGCATGTCCAACGGCCTGCTCCTCCGGCTCGCCGCGTACGGCAATCTCGGCTTGATCCAGAAACTCAGGGGCGCCGCCACGCCGAACAGAATCCCGGCGCAGATCTGTGCAGTCTTTGCGAAGCCGACTCGCTGGAGGAGGGCTTCGAGACAGAGCGGCAGGACCGCGCCGCCGAAGCCAGACGCGCTCCATACGAGGCCGAAGGCGAGACCTTTGCGCCGCACGAACCATTCGTCGATGTACAGATTGCAGGGGCAGTAGGACATGCAGCCGCCAATGCCGAAGATGACGCCCTGCGTGGCGATGAGGTGCGGGACGGTGGAGCTGAGGGAGCTGAGGGCCAGGCCAATGGAGGCGATGATCAGACCAAGAAGAGTGAACCAGCGGGCTTGGCGGGGGAAGAGACGGCAGATCGTGACAACAAAGGGAGCACCAAGGTAGAGGATTCCCTAAGGTGTGGGTTAGACTTGGTGGGAGGGAGAGATGGGAATGTCAGGGGAGGAAGAGGTAGGAGCTTGCCGTTGTGGTGGTGCCGATGGCCGCAATGCTGCCTGATCCAGCGAAGGGCGGGTGTGTGCTGAAGTAGTTCTGGAACACGCCGAATGAGTTTCCGAATCCTAGAAAAGGTGTGAGTGAGGGTGATAAAGGGAAGTTGGGAGATGGACTTACCGAAGGTCACGGCTTCAACGCCCCAGCACGCTGCGAGGAAGAGCCATGCTGCCTTTCCGGAATCTACTGGTGGAAGCGAAAACTCTGGATTCTGGTCTGGATTGCTGTCTGGAACGTCCTCATTCTGCTCTTGATGAAGTGGTCTTTCGACGACGCTGCGCGAGCGCAATTCAACTGACTCTTGCGCCATGGTTGACCGCAGTTCAGATGGACTTCTGGGAACGGAGCTTTCTATCTCTTGGGCAGTGTGAGTGAGCTGGTTAAATACCCATCCCATGCGTTTACAGTCGATGCAGGCACGGGGTTTCCACGCCAGAAGGTACAAAAACAAGGCGCTAGCACATGGGAGGGCGTGGTTGGCTGCCGTTGATTGGTCCAAAACGACCTCATCTGTGCAATTCACGGGCTAGCGCTGACAAAGAGCTCATGACTCCCATGCTATTCGCGCGGCACAGTGACGTTATTGCTTAATAGCCTTGTCATAGTATCTTGTTTTGAACTGGAGTTCAAGAGACATGATTCAGATTCGGGTTGAGTAGCAGGAGGCAAGCCTCAGCCTCAGAACCTGCCTTGTTCTAATGCTCCCAAGCAACTGCACAAAGAATCCCCTATATCCATCACACTGCGGTCTGCACATAGTAGCTTTGATCCTCTTATCCGCGCCGCCGGAAGCGTATTTTGAACAGTTCTCTCCTTCATTCACCTAGCTTACGTACTTCTAAGGCCGCTTTAGCCCTATCCACACATCCCATCGTTTCTGGCAGGGGAATACCTCTTTCACATACACCCCCGAGGAAATAAAAAAAGAAAAAGAAAATTCTTTTCACCCAACCCCCCAGAAAGCATGTCCCAATCAACGCCGTTCGACCATGCATTCATTGCCTTCCAGAGCAGAAAGGCCCGCGTAAAATCTAAAACCCTAGCTTTTCCTCAAATCTCCCCTTCATCCCCACGAGCGCATGGCTCCCTTTCCTTGGAATCTTTACCTCCAAAACAGGTAGGTAGATGGGAAGAAAAGATTTCTGATGCTAGCACACATTCATCATCCGTCTCTCTGCTCTCATTTCGCGACTGCAGCACTCAACACCTGCGTCCTGAAGAAGCCGCCTTTGGTGCGTTCAATCACCTGCTGGTACACTGACTGCGGGGGATGGTTCATGACGACTGTGCCGGCCTGGTAGTCGATCTTTGCGTCGACGCGTGTGTCGCGGATGAGGTTGACGATCCACTTCTCGCCCTCATCTTGCGAGAGACCGAGGCGGGTTGAAAGATCCCTAGAAAGAAAACACGTTAGAAAATCGGTAACATCGGTAGAACCTGCGAAAACAGAAAAAGACGTACTTGATGTCGATACGCTGATGAATCTTGCAATAGCTCTCTGAGATGAGATGGCGTGCGGCATCGACAAACGGACCTGCCGACTGCAGAAGGAAGAAATCGTTTTCGAGAATCTGCTCCGACTCGCCGAGCTTCTTCTGGGCCTCCTCAAAATCAAAGTCGATGTAAAGGGCCTTGATGAAGTCGGTGACGGGGTCCGCATACTCGTAGCCCTCCTGACGCACGATGCGGACTAGGTCCTTGAGCTGCTTCTGGTAGGAACCCTGGTTGCGGCCGCCGGCGTTGCGGGCGGTGATGACACTTGTGGCCAGGTAACGCAGGATCCAGGGGCAGTTTGTCTGGATCGTGTTGATGTAGGCGGGCTGGAAGAAGGTCTCGGTGATTTTCTCGCGCGCCTGCTCGTTGTTGAAGAGCGGGAAGAGCGACCAGTGGATCAGCCAGGTGCGCTGCTGCAGCTGTGCGAGCGGGTTGGTCATGAGGCGGCCGTCGATGAGCTCCTTGATCTTCTCGATCTCGGCGATGGCAGACTCCCATTCCGTAGAGAGGATTTCGCAGGCGAGCTTGCCCCATGTGGCCTCACGTTCTTTGTCGCTATCGGTGGTCTGTACTCATTAGTCGCATGCCCACGAACACCGTAAATCTTCAGCATGAGGATAACGCACCAAGATGCGGTACCGCGTAAGCAGATCTGCAGCATCACCATACAGGCCGCAGCCGTACTTGAACTGGGCGAACTCGTACAGCTGCTCAACCATCTGCACCGTGACGCCGTGCTCCTTCTCCAAAAAAGCCAAATTTTGCTGCTTATCGCTGCGCAGGTTGCCCAGCACGCTCTCATCATCGAGCAACTCCAGCAGCTTGCTCGTGGCCTCCTCGAGCTCGACGCGGCGGCGGTTCTCCTGCTCCTGCTTCTGCTTGTACTCGTCGGGGATGTCGTCGAGGTTCTGGATGTTTCTGGCTAGGGTGCCGACGTAGTTCGTCATGTACGTGGGCTTGAGCAGCTCGAGCAGCACCTTCTGCTTCTCGATCGGCTGGTCTTCGTCCTCGGCGGGCGGCGGGAAGTTGAGCAGCGGGTACAGCAGGTGGCGGTCGAAGTGCGGCATCATCTGTGGGAAAAGGCTGTACTTGTCGGCGATGGACTCGCCGTCGGAGGCTGCGGACGCCATTCTGGGCTGGATGCGCTGCGTGGGATCACGGAGAGTATTGGGGAGAGAGCTGCTGTTTTTGAGAAAAAGAGAGTGGTTGCGATTGGAATTGTGGTGGTGGGGTTGACGCACAAGGAAAAATGACTGTGCGTAGCGAGCACCCCTACCGCGCTAAACTTTTGGTGTTGACGGTCGCAAGAGAGTCGTCGTCGCATCACCAGCAGACCCAGCATCGTCTCTCACTTGGCCTTCCACTTCGCCGTCTCATTTCTTGTATTATACCTGGCCCCGCCGCCATCATGCCGCCTCTCTCCCGCTTACTGAGGCCATTGGCCACCCCCAGGCACTCCGCCTGCCAGCAGCTCTCCCGTTTCTCTTCTGTACCTCACCTACGCACTTCTGCGCCTTCAACACCGCAAGCCGCCTCCCGCGCAGCCGACCTGGCCGCCGCCGAAGCTACCATCGAGTCCGACAACCCCAACCCCGCCGCCCCAAAGCCTACACTCCCCTCGCAACGCTCACCCCCCAAGCCCTTCGCCGTGCGCTTCATACCCCCCATCCCCGAGCTCTCACTGCCGCCACCGCGCTACCACGTCTCGCGGTCCAACTCCAACAATATGCCCGTATACACCGACTACAAGCGGGGCGGCAACCTGCGGATCACAAGGGTGCGCAAGATCACGGGGGATTTATCTGCGCTGCGGGACGAGCTGCGCGAGTATCTGCAGAAGGAAGAGAAGGAGGTTACGGTCAACAGACTGACGCAGCAAGTGGTTGTGAAGGTAAGTTCTTCGCCTTTGCTGTCTGGACTCTGAAAAGACGAGGGAGAATAGGTTGTGTAAGGGATATGGGATGGAAGGGCTAATGCAGGACAGGGACACCATATCCTTGAGATAACGAATTTTCTGAAAGCGAGGGGCATGTAAGAGTATGATTTTGATACAGTGTGGATGTTAGAATTAAGAGAGGCACGCCTCTGCTTGGTGGAAGTCCGGACGATGTATCCGGTGTATATATCCTGTACAACATCAAGGAAATGTAAGACTCTGAGGCGGGTGGACAGAGTGGGACAAAAGAATGCACGCGTTTCTGCTTGCAAATAGAACAATGGCCACAGAACTGCCCACTGGTCTTTGGAACGACATGCGTCCGTGACAGTAATCTTTTTCTTTTCATGTGGCGAGCTAAATACAAGGAGTCGGTAAGATTTCGCGGAGATTCACATGGCAGGCATACGGCTTATTTCACTGTCAAAGTAGTCAAGGAAAATGTTCTTTGCGAATTCTGTCCATGTCATGAAGATCATCCAGCCCCCACAAGACTCTATTATAAAGAATGTCCACTTCCCCCTATGTACGCAGCGGAGATACTTCCTAATCCCTACAGTTATTTCATAACCACTCAAACCCTCTTCTCTCCGGCATGTATATTCTCCTCGTGCGTAACAACGACCTTCTCCACCGCTTCGGACGCTATAATCGCCTTCTCGTCGTCCTCGAACACTGCCTCGCGTTAGCCGTGATTCGCACACCATATCCCCCTTACCCAACCCTCTCCCTCTCAAAATTCCAAAGGAGAAGAAGACAAAAGGGAGGATAGACTCACAAAACGCCAACTCCTCTAAAGTACGATTCGCCGTCTCCGGGAACAAGAACCACACAAACACCACCTCGTACGTTAGCCAGGCCACGTACACGATGAGCCACTTCCACGTGATGTTGCGCAGGCCGATGGGATTCACAAAAGTCGTGAAGAAGCCCGCCAGGCGCCCGAAGAGCTGGAACACGGCGATGCCGCGGCTGCGCTCCATGTACGGCCATACTTCTACCATGTAGGCTGCACAAGAGAACAAGGCACATATCAGCATGTATCTTCGAGAAACGGGGAAAAGGGGGGTGTATGGGAAGAGAGAGGGGAAAGCAACATACTATATGTCAACGCATTGAACCCAATGTTATAACATGGCTGGTACGCGAAGATGAAGAAAGCCGAAACAGCGCTGGCGGCCGCGTTATGGTGCCCAGATTTCTCGGCGGTGGTGGCTTTCTGCATGCTGACGGTCCAACCCGTATACACGGTGAGTAGGGACAGTGTGCACACCATGTACAAGGTACGGCGGCGGAACTTTGTGACGATGAGAGCGACGATGGTTCCCGTCACGAGACTCCATGCTGCGTAGCCGACGTTGAGCTTTTGCTTGGTAAGGGCGTCTTTCACGCCAATCATCTTCATCAGGTCGCCGAAGTAATATCTGCGGAGGATATCAGTTAGGATTTTGGGCAAGCGAGAGAAAAAAAGAGGAGAACCCTACGAGATGAGCGTGTTACCAGACCATTGCGTGAACAAGCCCAGATTCGCAGTGATGAGTGTCCTTCGCCTCATACCGCTAGTAGCCAGTAGATCCATCCATCCCTTCTTCTTCGCCTGTGCTTCGAGCTCGATGGTCGCTCTGATCTGCGCGATTTCGCCCTTCACAAACTCGCTCTCTGGATCGCCCTCAGCGTGGTACTTGACAAGGATGGCCTCGGCCTCTTCGATGCGGTCATGGCTGATGAGCCAACGCGGGCTCTCTGGAAGCAAGTACACGAAGACACACTGGAGGACCGAAGGCGCGAGCTGGAGCAGCGACGGTACGCGCCACGCCCAGTCGTTGCGGATGCTATTGGTGCCGAACACGATGCCGGCAGCGATGAGCTGACCGACAAAGTAGGATACGTTGAAAAGAGAGGTAAGGACGGGACGTTCCTTGGGGTATCCGAGTTCACCAATGAGCGAGGAACCAGCGACAATGCATGCGGGAATACCGAATCCCAAGATCAGTCGGGCGAAGATATACATTGTTACTAGTGTGCTGGGTTAGTTATTTGCCAGAAATGTATTTAGGGGCTATACCATTGCGTGAGAAACCTTGGATAATGGCCCCGATGACCATGATGATTGAGCCAGCCATGATAGAGCCTCGGCGTCCGACATATTGGTCCACGATGGGGATGAATGGCAAGGACAAGATAGCACCAAGTGAGTATGCTGCCGCAATGATGCCCTTAAGTGAGCCCTCGGGATCATGGAAATCTACACTAGTCAGAGGAAACGGCTTGCGAAAGTCGCCCTTCAGCTTCTCTTACATTTAATCCAGGACGGCACAATCTGCAACGCGTTTATTAACTGCGAGTCGAAGCCAGACGTGATCTCGATTCCAATGGCGGCCGGGACAAGCAAGAGATATAAGTTCCTCAGGTTCTTTTTCCGCATCCATGACACAGTATCTTCCTCAACGAGGCGTGTAAGGACGGGATCACCGACCGACCCCTTGGCCTTGCCATGCTTGACCGAATCAATGATACCCATGGTGCCCGCTATTCGTATCGACAAGAGCAGCACCTCAACAACGAGAGCGAGTGAGGGGGCTGTCTGTGCCTTATATCTAGGCGTCTATATGCCACGCAGCATGTAGAGTATGCTGCCATAGGACCTGCATTCGGTAGATATGCCTCCCATGCCGTGGAACGTTCTCTAAAGTGGCCACAACAGGCATTCTCCATTTGCGCGTGAGTGGGGTGGAGTAATTCCGTCCAATGACACGTCAGACTACCCATAGTTGCGGATTCCGGGTGCTGCCCCATGTTCAAGGATCCCGTGTGTTGCGGGAGAAGGGAGCCTCATTCATTAGTCCGGTGCTTATTGCAGCCATATTAGAGCTTTGCGACGCCATCAAAGCTTACCTGCGCTTATCCCCTCTTGGACAGCGCCGGCCTCGCGACTCCAAGCAGTTGGAATGTGGAGGCATTTAACAGGCATTGCTACCCATGATGGTGTATATGACGACGGGGCTTTAGCCGGATCGACAACAGCGGTCCCTAAGCGCGCTCGTCCTATTGAATACGCTGTAGACTTGTAACCGAGGACGAAATTGCCAAGGGAGGCATATAAGGTCTGAGGGAGGCATACAATGGAGGCATACAAGGGAGGCATACAAGGGAGGCATACAATGGAGGCATACAAGGGAGGCATACAAGGGAGGCATACATTGCTACGAACCCCGATGTTGTTGTGATCTTGTGCAGCATCAACAAGTGAGCTAGAGGGCCTATTCGTTCCGTTTGTCTGCACCGACATCGAGAGCCAAAAATGTAAGAGCATGCGCCAGCAAAAGATAGTAATCATCACGTCTCGAGACGAATAGAAAATTCCTGCAGTATAGTATATTGTTTGTAACTCGATCATGTGATGTGATCCGAAGTGGGCTCACGGATCAAGCGGCCGGCATTGCGTGCTCGATAAGCTCGATCAGCCGGATTGTTTCACGCGTTCAACTTTCGCCCACACATCACTTGTTTGAGTAGCTGGTCGAAGCCGCCTGGAATCGTTCCATTAGCACCCTATACTAGTTACTCAATGCACCTTCAGTTCAGTCTGTAGACGATCTGTTCGCCTATTTGCTGCCTCTTCTACTCGCACCGTTTGGTACGACTCGTCGCACTGTCAACGAGGAGTGACCATTCGGTGCTTTCGCGAGTGGAAACTTGTTTTCTGTTAGTCGCTGCCAGAATTTTAAGATGTCCATTCTCTTAGCTGGCAGCATACTATACTGCAAACTATACAGATTCCGTCTATGGATCGGTGGGACGAACTGCCCCGAAACAAGGCGGAGCAAGACGCTCGGAGAGAGATAGTGTTTGCGAATTCGGTCGCCCAACTCGAAATATGGTTGGAAGATTGCGCGAAGAGGAAGGGGTATCGGCTGTGAAAGAGTTAGCTCTGGTGTATGCGTGGTGTAAGTAGACACTGACTTTTAGGGATATGTAAGCTGTGGGTGCCGAGTTAGCTGCATGCTGGGACTGCGTTATAGTGTGGCTTATGTCTTGAAGCTCGAAGCAGATACCTCCTAGATGTCTGTTAGACGTAATAAGAAATCACGATAAGATTGCGTACCAGGTAGCCGTTTCGGATCCTTAACTCGGAGCATGACTGCGAACAGCGGAAAGTGGTTCAAAAAGGTCAAACCCATCTCTAGGACTGCTTTCAGACCAATAACTGCCACTCGAGCAGCCGCAAACGTTAAATAGAAAACCAAAACAGTTGGAAGCAAGAAGAAGAGCAGAGTGAACAATATCGTCCCCAAAAGAAGCTGATCCAGATCATAGTCACATGAGTCGATTCGGTTGCGCAGAACATTTCGCTTCTTACCTCGAAACAGATGAAATAATGATATTATTATGCTGAGTTGCCAGTGAAATATGCGTGCAGATGCGATGTAGAAGGAGTATATGTGCAGCGTGAACAGTGAGGCCAGATCTGAGAAGAGAGATATCGGCATGGTTGCGCCAGCGAAGGAAGAAATGGCAATGAATTGAATGAGCTTCGGTAAATGCGGACGCAGGATGGTCATGCAATCCGCCCAATAGTCTATCACCCATAGAAAGAGGTCGCCCATGAATTCGGCAAGTTCGGTATTCAGCTTCAATCCACCGGGCCATTTCATGAGCCACATGATCATTCGGCGCAGACCCTCGATGGACCACTCGCTGAAGATGGTGTCCAGTTGACCTGCGACGAGACCGGAATTGTCGAATATGAAGGAACCCAAAGCAATGCCGATGATCACATCATTAACCACTAACCACAGGCTATTGTAGAATCGGATATACTCTGGATGGCTGGTAGTGACACTGTCCCAATTGGCTTTGCGACTACGCAACATTATGTATTGTAACGGCCAGTAGCACGACTGCTGGAGTCGAATATCAAGTTGCTGGGCAGTGGCAGATATGTCTTTGAGCGCCGGTGAATCCGGTGATCCTGGTCTCCAATCTAGCACCTGCAAAATCATTTCACTTGTGAAGCGGTGAGCAACCAAAGCCCAAATGAACAGTTGCGCAAGAATCGGATAGATGCAAACTCGGCAAAGAAACGAGAGGGCAATGTATATGTAGTCCCACAGATTGTTGGCCGACTTAACAACGCGTTCGCTGACGCTCAATGCCCTCTTCATGCTCCTTCCTATCACTCCAATGTTCTTTTGCAGCACCATGTTCAGTTCGAACGAACAATTGATCTGGTCTACGATCATTGGTAAGGAAAGCTCCTGTCGCGTGGCAGGATGCGCAACAACAGTGTGCAGCTTGAGCTTTTCAACAAGCCTCTCTTTCTTTAGCCGCGCCTTTTCCTCCTGCTCTTCGGCGCCCTCAAAGGCCAAATCCCATTTCCCAGCGTCTCCCTTGTCTCCCAAGGCAAGTGATATAGGATCGAGAGAAAGGAATTGCATGCGGGTTGGATGTGGGCGATCATATACTATGATCTGCACACTTGAATGTGAGTCGGCTGGGCAATAAACCCGTGGGAAACGGGAGGCGCGGTCGGTATACGCAGTGAGGAGGTGCGGATCGAAAACGGAGGGTGGTTCTAGCGGATTGACATATCCAAGAACGCGCAGCGACGAGTGATGGCACCGCTTGAGGAGGTCCTGGACATTGTGAGGCGCATAGTGCACCAGTGTGCCGACGACCAGGGCGTTTTCCACGTTGCGAAGCTCCACCTCTTGTAGAACAGCGACTACGAAGATGTCATATTCCGAGTTTTGGAAGCCAACGAGTACGCCAGGGACGGGGTCCGTGAGCGCATCGGAAGGCCAGAGGATGCGCATCAAGGCATTGTGTGTGACCATATCACCATACTGCTGCCCCGCTAGAAGGAACCACGCCGCTTGAGCTGCTCGCGTGCAGAGATGCCGTCGCTCGGAGCCCGGGGGTGCAGGTCTGTTTCGTACGTGGCAAGGTGGACAACGGGCAAGATCAGGATGAAGAAGAAGACAGAGAGGACAGCGAAGCCCTGGGCTACCCTGGTGACGACGCCGTGGTCCCAAGCGAAGATGGACAGCTCGTACAGGCGGGTAGTAAGGTCCCAGCGCGCAGTGGAGTAGCCTGCAACGAATATTCCAAGCGTGACAATGGAGAATGCGTGCATGCCGCCACTCACGCCGTCCTGGGTGGATGCATTCACTTCCCTCAAGACACCCAGAGTGGGAATCACGTGATAGCTAAGACGCTACGCCAAGCCGTCCCAAGCTTCAGCCTTGCATATTCAACACTAACACCAAAGCGGCAAGCGTGGCTTCCTGCCTCGTCGACAATGGGCTTGAACAGAAGTCGTTGTGTCCAGGTAAGCACACGCAAAAGCAGACCTCGAGAGCTGAGGCTGGATGGTGCTCTGGTGGCTCTAATCTACTCGCACGGCTCATACGGTAAGCAGTCTCGTTGTTTTGTCGAGCCGGGCTACTTTTCTAGTGCATCGAATTTGTTACCTTATCAAATCAGCTAGTGAATGTGTCTGAGTGGGCTCCGGAGGGACCTCCAACGGCAATGTGTTCTAAATCCACCGAGAGAGGTATAGTGCGAGAGCTGCATCAAGACCATCAATCCCAGCCAAAATGCTTCCCCGTGACTTCGCGCCAACAGGTAGTACAACACGCACGGACGCGTTTCTCGCTTGCACTTGCGCTTGCGCGCCCATCGACCAGCCTCTTTCACCACTTAATGTAACTGCAAAGACAATGTCCAGCTTTTACTAACAATCCCATAGACTTTTTGAGGCACCCCAGCTCAACTATAGTGCTCCGCCTACAGGGGGAGATATTTACGACATGACTGTCTGCAGCTACTACCAACGCGGCAGGTGCAAATACGGCGACAACTGCAGGTATGAACACCCAGGCAGCCAGCGCGATCAACGCGGCTTCAATGGTGCCTTTGGGGGGACCAACCAAAGCAACTCTGGCCCCTTCGGCCGACCCACCCAGCAGTCTAGTGGAGCCTTTGGAGGTATGCCTGACCCTTGCATTCCCCTGCCGACGCCATACTCCAAGCCGATATTTTAACCATGAGCGCAGGTAACCGCAGTTCAACAACTCCGCAATTTCACTTGAGCAAAGACGACATTGAAGCGGATCTAAAAGGCCAACGCCCCATTTATCCCCTCTCTTGTTATGGACCTGGGCGAGATGCACCTCGTCAACTCATCGAGGGCCCCGTAGAGATTAGTCCCGAGGAACTACGCGCCCGCTTTTACTCGCAACGCGCAGCAGGTAACGAAGCTGGAGCGGTATGAAGCCCATCGAAATTTTACTTATCGAGACGTGCTAATCAGGCTACAGGCACAGGAAGAGAGCCAGCTCCATGCCAAGATGGAAGAGCAGGTCAAGACCATCTTAAATGATCTTAATGGCGCTATCAGGTATGTCGAGGATGGTGCCAGCGTTCGCCCCAACAGGCTGGACATTGTGCAAGGCAATGTACCTCCACCAGGAACTGCAAACACGGGAGCATCCTCAAATCCATTTTCAAATCCTCCAGCAAATGCCTTTGGTAGCCAGCCCCAGAACAACGCTTTTAGTCAATCATCAGCACCAGCCTTCGGGCAGACTTCTACTCCAGCCTTCGGCAAACCCGGAGGATCTGCATTCGGCCAGCCTTCAAATCCGGGTCAGACCACGTCTGCCTTTGGTCAGCCTTCGGCGCTAGGCACCTTTGGTAAACCCTCGATGCCAGGTGCCAGCGCATTTGGACAAACGTCTGCTCTAGGTGGAGGTTCCGCATTTGGTAAGCCTTCTATGCCTGGAGGTTCTGCTTTTGGCCAGCCAAGTGCTATGGGTCAACAACCAGCATTTGGACAGGCATCTGCCCCAGGGACAACTTCGGCATTCGGCAAGCCAACACAGCCATCTGCCTTTGGGCAGGCAAATGCCCTAGGTCAGAACACAGCCTTCAGCAAGCCTGCGTTCGGACAGAGTGCTTTCGGCCAGGCTTCGCAGCCAGGTGCCGCTACATCACCGTTCGGACAGCAAGCACAGAACAAACAAACGTCACAATTCAATCAGGCCCAACCAACGACTCAGCCGTCTCCATTCGGGCAACAGTCTCAACCAGCTAGCTCGCAGCCGAACCCCTTCAGTGCAGCAGCTACACAGACCCCCGCTTTTGGACAAGCAGGCTTCACAAAACCATCTCCTTTTGCAGCAGCAGCAGCAGCAGTAACAACGCCAGCACCTGCTCAGACCCAACCTCAAGCTCCCACACCTGCAAACCCCTTCGCCGCAAATGCCCAGACCCCTGCCGCCGCTGCTCCATCACCCTTCGCAACACAGACCCAGGCCGCCAATCCATTCACCCAAGCCAAACCACAGCAGGCACCGTCGCCTTTCGCACAGCAAGCTCAGTTCACCCAGCAGCCCCAAGCGGCCCCTACCGCCCCTGGACAAATCGACCCTAAGGAGCGGTACAAGGAAGGGAAACCTGAAGAGTACGAAGGCGAGAAGGGACAGAAGCTGATGGAGGTTTATCAGAGAGTCGCGCAGATTGGTGCTTTCAATCCCAACGAAGAAATCCCGCTTACGCCACCGAAGTGTGAGTGGATTGTGGCAATTCAGTAGAACGACCACTACCTGAGACGAAAGAAGGGCGTTTCGAAGGGCGTTTGGAGTCTATGAATATGGCATTTGAGTGTTCTGTGATTGGATGCTCTGTACAACGTCAACTATGGGGCGAAACGGGTAGGCGAGCACTAAGAGGTCGATCCAACGAGATCGATAATTGAACCACTTGAGATGTGGCTCCGTAAGATAGTTGGATCAAAATTCCCACATATATTTATAGACTCAACGATGAAATCCAACTCTTTAATTGAGTGGCGGAATGCAAAAGTCGACATCGAGACGAGCGGAGTACTACTTGATGTATTTCTATACTTTGTTAAGCATATGTTGCAAGTAGTAAATGAAATACCATTCCAAAAATATGCTATAGTACCCGAAATCTGCATTCTACAAGCCAAGCGAGCGTACATGTATGTTTCCAGCACCGTTTTGGCCGTTGTTGCCTCCGTCATCTCCATTCCCGGGACAATGGCCACTGTCCGCTCCCCGATCGCCATACGTACCATTTCTGGGTTGTTCACCGCTTGAGCCTTGATTATCATGGCCGTTGTCGTGGCCGTTGTCGCCTTCATCACCCTCATCACCTTCATCACCCTCATCACCTTCATCACCCTCATCACCTTCATCACCCTCATCACCTTCATCACCCTCATCACCTTCATCACCCTCATCACCTTCATCACCCTCATCAC
>Ga0247757_10000205_pt1 | contig 49159 bp, 39 predicted proteins | sample UWRJL126311R4_FD_180929 | JGI IMG/M metagenome (GOLD analysis project Ga0247757, IMG submission 180929) | Plant litter microbial communities from Arlington Agricultural Research Station in Wisconsin, United States - UWRJ-L126-311R-4 | ecosystem: Environmental > Terrestrial > Plant litter >... | reverse complement strand
TTTCACAGGTAGTGACGGGGCCAGAACGGGCGCGGTAGAGGACGTGAGACCAGGTAGCATCGAATGCAAACCGTCCTCCCTGGAGCGCTGAGAGCGGTGGTAGTATCTGTAGAACTCACGCTCCTTGGTGCGGTCGGGGTCCTCCATCTGGCGTCTGGATTTCCGCACCTGGGAGCGGGGAAGAAAGGTAGAAGCATGCTCAGCCATCTGAAGTTATTGACAGCAACCGGCCTTGGACGACGGATAAGGGAATGCTCATGCCGTAATCGATCGATTGGCGAACAGGCGATGGCGTCGAGGGGTTGTACTCGCAGGCAAAAGACAGAGCCTGGGCCTGGCGGCGGATTGAGGTGGGAGAGGGTAAAGACGCTAGAGGCGCGGGTCACAGGTCCACCTGGACGCTCAGCAGAGGAAGGCAGAGTCACGAACGGCAGCTCGCGTCGCCGATCGGAATAAGCACGTCTTGAAGGGCACAGAGAATGTCTTTGGGGGAGCAAACGTTTGGATGTGGGATGGCAGGCGTGGCGAGGACTCGAGTGCTCAGCTTCATGTCCAGCTTGCCAGCCAAGGGCGGGCCTGCTTTGCTAGCGCCGTCAAACCACGTCGGCCTTGTCGTGCCCGTAGATAGGCCGTGAATGCAGGGTCCAAGCCTCGCGGGTGCTCGCAGCCTGGGCTGCACATGGAATTTCAAATGGCTGTGTGCGATGGCAAAAGCGAGACGATGACGGTTCCTGAACGACGCGGCCCCTTCGATCTCGGCACTCGAGGCCAGGTCTCTTCTCAGCCGCGGGTGCCTGCCGTGCCTGCCCTGCACACGCCGTTCGATCCTTCCGTCGCTCATCGTGGGTGCCTGTATCGGGCAGGCACACGGATGGTCGCTGCTTCCCAGCTCCCACGTCGTTTGAGCGCACGAGCCCTCGGCGCAGAACTTGCCACCCCGCCCGGGGCCTGCTGCATGCGACAGGGAACATGGAACATGGACGGTAGAATACGGAACACCAGCCCAGATGCATCTGCTTGTATGGAGCCCTGCAGATGTGCTTGTGCTCTTTTTCTTTTCTTTTCTTTTCTTTCCTTTTTTTTACAGGATATCCAGGCTGACTCGGTTTTTCGGTATGAGACCCCGCTTTCCCGTCGTGTTCCTGTCTCAGGCTCTGGCGTCCAACGCGGGAAACAGCCTTGAGCTCGAGCCGGCAGACATCTGGAGCGCCATGCAGAAACCAATCACGCTTTTTCACATATGCATCTGTCCTTGTCCCATAACGACAGGCTGAACATTGTATTTCACAGCAGCCGGGCTATCAAGTAGGCAGATGGCGCTACAGTTCTGCATGTGGCTAAAGGATAATGGTCACGTGACCAGACCAACTCCAAATTCGATGCTGTTCAACCCAAATCGTCAATCACAGCCGTATATATCACCCCCACTAACCCACCCCCTTTAACACCCATTCCGCACCCCCACCACAACTCAATATGGGCAGACTGTTGACTGTGGCAACCTGCGCCCTGAACCAGTGGAGCTTAGACTTTATTGGGAACCTGGAACGCATCAAGAAATCCATCCTCATCGCTAAAGAGAAAGGTGCCAAGCTCAGGGTCGGTCCTGAGCTTGAAGTCTGTGGATATGGCCTGCTCGACCACTACCTCGAATCGGAAGTATACGAGAACTGCCTGGCCATGCTTAAGGAGATCCTGACGGACCGCTCGCTCGACGGCATTATTATCGATCTTGGGATGCCCATCATGCACCGTGGCTTCCGATACAACTGCAGGGTGATAACCTACAATGGTAAGATCGTCCTCATCCGCCCCAAGATGTACCTCGCCGGCGATGGCAATTACAGGGAGATGCGCTACTTCACGGCATGGGGGAGGCCCCAGCGTGTCGAAGAGTACTTCCTCCCTGACGACATCGCTGCCCTCCAGGGCGCCCGTAAGGTGACCATGGGGGACGCAGTCTTGAGCACCCTGGATACATGCATTGGCTGCGAGAGCTGCGAGGAGCTGTTCACCGCCCGAGCACCACACATCGACATGGGCCTGAACGGAGTAGAAATCTTCTGCAACAGTAGTGGGAGTCACCACGAGCTACGCAAGCTGGAGACGCGGATATCCTTGATCCTCGAGGCCACCAGAAAGAATGGCGGCATCTACTTGTACAGCAACCAGCGTGGCTGTGATGGTGATCGCTTGTATTACGACGGATGCGCTATGGTGATTGTGAACGGTTCCATTGTCGCCCAGGGGAGCCAGTTTGGCCTGTCTGATGTTGAGGTTGTGACTGCTGTAGTAGATATCGAAGAAGTACGACAATACCGCGCCAGTCCCTCCAGGAACTTCCAATCCTTGTCAGCCCCGGAATATAAACGCATAGAAATCGACATCTCTCTAGATCACGAAGGTGATGACCACGACACCAGCATCTTTCCCAGTCCACCACAGGACCTCCACGTCCATGCGCCAGAGGAGGAAATCGCACTGGGACCAGCATGCTGGCTCTGGGACTACCTCAGGCGCTCCGGTGCCGCAGGCTTCATGCTGCCACTATCAGGAGGCCTCGACTCGGCCTCCACCGCAACCATCGTGTTTTCCATGTGCCGCCTCGTCATGCAAGCCCTGGATGAAGGCAACGAACAGGTTAAAAAGGATGTCCAGCGCATCGCCGGCGCCTACCATGCCTCGAACCCCTCCTGGCTGCCCACCAGCGCCCAGGACCTCTGCAACTGCCTCCTCAGTACGGTGTACATGGGCATGGAAAAGCAGTCATCGCAAGAAACCCGCTCCCGCGCACGCGACCTCTCCGCCGCCATTGGCGCCTACTTTACCGACACAAACATCGACCCCGTTTTCGACTCCTTCCGCAACATCTTCACCACCGCCACCAACTTCTCCCCACGCTTCCGTGTCCACGGTGGCTCCACTGCCGAGAACCTTGCCTTGCAGAACATCCAAGCTCGAACTCGCATGGTAAACGCCTACCTCTTCGCACAACTCCTCCCCACAGTCCGCAACCGCGTCTCAGGCGGCGGTCTCCTCGTCCTTGGCTCCGGTAACGTAGACGAGTGCCTCCGCGGTTACCTCACCAAATACGACTGCTCGTCCGCCGACCTCAACCCCATAGGCAGCATCTCCAAAGTCGATCTGAAACGCTTCCTCCGCTGGTCCACCACCGCCTTCTCCCTCCCCATCCTGCAATCCTTCCTCGACGCCACCCCGACCGCCGAACTCGAGCCCATCACCGCAGACTACGTCCAGTCCGATGAGGCAGACATGGGCATGACGTACGCCGAACTGTCCGACTTTGGCCGCCTGCGTAAAGAGAAGAAGATGGGTCCGTACGCCATGTTCTGTCGCCTAGTGCACGATTGGAGGGACAGGGCCACCCCGAGAGAGGTCGCCGACAAGGTCAAGAGGTTCCATCACTTTTATGCTATCAATCGTCACAAGATGACGACCATGACGCCAGGGTACCATGCGGAGGGGTACAGTCCCGACGATAATCGGTTCGATTTGAGACCGTTCTTATATCCGCCTTTTTACCAGAGTTATTCTTTCAAGTTGATTGATAAGAGGGTGAAGGAGTTGGAGGGCAAGGCGGAGGGGGGACGGAGGTAGCGCGCTAGTGAGATTGGGGGGGAGGGGGGGTTTAGAATGGAGAGGATCGATTTTTGGGTTAGAGAGGTTAGATAGATAGCAATGGTAGAGTAGAGGATCGTTGGAGAAGGACGTATTAAACCACAGCGTTGACACGGCTTCCATGAAAAGGTAATCAAATGCAAACATACTTCAATGAGAAGAGGCGAGCGATATCATGTCAAACTCATCACAAAAGCAAGTTCTTTGGTGAAAAGGGGGTATGAATTTTCCATTCTTCCAGAGAAGAGGGCAGAGGACTGCTGTCCAGTCTTGGGAAGGAACCCAAAAGCCAGGCCGATACTTTTTCTCGTTAAACCCAGGTACATGACATTAAGACACCGTTGAACCACATTTCAATTCGTCTACAAAAGCCGGACGCCGATGCATTATGCAGGCTTAGTTCATCTTGCGGATGAGGTCGTTGATGAACTGCTCACGGTTGCCAAGATCACCACCCTCGATGAAGTGCTTGAACTTGCGGGGACGGAAGCCACCGGTGGGGTTGGACAGCTTGAAGGGCCAGAGGAAGTTGCAGGCTTGCTTGAAGTTGGGGCCGACGGTGTAGATCTCGTGGATCAGGTCCTCAATGCAGACGATGCCGAACTTGCCGAGATTGGCCTCGATGATCTCGTTATCGGAGAGGGGGATGCGCTGCTTGTTAACCTTGCCGTACCCACGCTTGTAGATGAGCTCGCGAACAGTCTTGAGGTTGGGATAGCCATAGGCAACAAAGGGCTCGACGATCTTGAGCATCTCCGAAGTAGCCTTGGTTATCTTAATGAAAACACCGTTGTTGATCTGCAGGAGGCGGAGCAGCTGGAGCGTCTTGCGCTTCTTAGGGTCGATCTTGTTGATACCCTTGATACGGACGACGAAGGCGAGCTTGGGCTCGGCGGGCACGAAGAACGAGTCATCGCGCTTCGCGTTGCGCTTGGCCTCGATGAGGTCGCGGTCGGCCTTGCGGTACTCCTCGTTATATTTCTGGGCACGCTCGAAGATAAGGGAGCGCTTCTGTTTGTTGGCCTAAGACAGTCTTAGCCAACCTTGATACTCCTAACTGCCACGCAGATCTTGGGAGATTATTATCGCACCTCTCGCTTCTTCTTCAGGTCGGCAGCGCGCTGCTCGTTGGCCTTGGAGGCGGCCTTTTGCTTCTTGAGCACCGACTCAGGGACGGCGATGTCGTTGAGGGTGGGAACACTAGGGCAGTCAGCATCTACTGCATAGGTAGAAGCGCGCAAGTTCATTGACTTACGTGCTGCCGGCCATTGTGCTGGTTGTTAGTATTGCAGTCGTCGGGAGGAGAGACTGGAGGACGAAGAGGCTTTCTTCTTGTAGCTCGCGAGCGAAATTCTGTGTGCGCGCTCGGGCCAGAAAGCCAAGATTATCGCATCACGTAAGCTCCTTCGAGCCCTGCGACTGCCCCACCAATCCCGCCTCGCGCGTTCTGAACTTTTCTGGAGCAAGCTCAACCACAGCTGTCGCAACGCTCACAAGCTCGACATCAGCCGCAGACTACTCTATATTCTGTGAAAATGCCTCGAGGTGGTGGACGCGTAAGTATAGCAGTGCCCACAAACCTACCGTTTCTCATTTCTCAAGGGCGGCGGACGCAAGCCATTTCGTGGTAAAGGCAAAGGCCGCGGCGGCGGCGGTGGTGGTAGAGACACTAGGACGCAATCTTGGTCAGATATTGAACGCGATAATGCGCTTTTTGAAAGCTGCTATAAAGAAGGAGGTCTCTTGTCTGAAGACGAGTTCAAAGAGATGTGGAGACGCCTAAAGACGGACCTTCCGAACAGCTTCCGCTTCACGGGCACCAAGTCAGACGCGCTGGCCGTGCGCGAGATCTTCAAGCAACGCTATATTCCTGCCATTGAGTCGATGGACTTTGAAGGCAAGCCTGTGGAGCCACCTAAACCGGTCGAGGCCTTCCCCGACGAACTTGTGTGGGATATGAAGACGCACAAGAAAATCGTCCGTCGACACGCACCTTTCGCCGATTTCCAGAAGTTTCTTGTTGCTGAGACGACTGCTGGTAACATCAGCCGCCAGGAGGTGGTCAGCATGATTCCGCCGCACTTCTTGGACGTCAAGCCCGGCATGGTGGTGCTGGATATGTGCGCCGCGCCAGGCAGCAAGTCAGCACAGCTTGCTGAGATGATACATGGCGATGAGGAAGAACGAGTAGCTAGGGCAGCTTGCAACGAGAACCCCAATACCGACGATGAAGGCGATTACAGCGATGATGGTCGCTCCACTGGACTGTTGATCGCTAATGATACCGACTACAAGCGCGCTGGCATGCTAGTCCACCAGGTCAAACGACTCAATTTTCCCAACTTGATTGTTACCCAGCATGATGCGTCTATACTTCCATCCATTGAACTTCCCACCGCAGAAGGCGAGAAAAAACAGTATCTCAAGTTCGATCGCATTCTGGCTGATGTGCCGTGCTCAGGAGACGGCACTGCCCGTAAGAATCCAAATGTATGGACCAAATGGACACCCAAGGATGGCTTGGGTCTCCATGACCTGCAGAAGCGCATTCTCGTTCGCGGCCTGCAACTACTCAAAAAGGGTGGTCGTCTAGTCTACTCCACATGCAGCATGAACCCGGTGGAGAATGAGGCCGTTGTCGCATCCGCGATTAAGGAAGCTGGCGGCGTCTCTAGGGTACAACTCGTCGACTGTGCTGACACCCTTCCTAAGCTCAAGCGGAAGCCAGGTCTAAATACGTGGAAAGTGTTTGATACTTCGTCGATTCCAGGCGGTGAGAGAAGTGTCCATTCCTTCACGACGTGGGAGAAGTTCTCTGCAGCTAGGGATAAATACGCCAAGGAAGATCCGGAGCGCCAGTTCTCGAGCAAGATATCATCTGGCTGCTTCCCTCCTAAGGCGTTATCGGAAGAAGAGCGCATACCGCTTGAGCACTGTGTCAGGGTCTACCCGCACTTGCAAGACACTGGAGGTTTCTTCGTCGCCGTATTGGAGAAGCTTGATGATATCAAATTCACACAAATAGAGTCGAAGAAGGCGGCCGGATCAGGAAGCATCACACCCGCACTTGGTCATGGCGACGAGGACCAGTCCAATGGCTCAAGCTCCCCGTTGAAGCGTAAGTTGGACGATGGGAGCGAGGCCCCAGACACTTTGAAACGCACAAAGACGGCCAACGAGGCTTCTAACACTGGGAAAGAAGACGTAACTAAACAGGAGGACTCCGCCTCAGCAAACATATCTTCGGCACCAGATGCGAATCCTGCCTCCAATGGCACGCCTGCCGCGCCCACTCCTCGCGACGTCGCTCGCCCCAAACCCAACCAAACCCAGTCCAAGGAATATTTCGAGTACCTTCCCTCCGACGACCCCACCATCTCCAAAATTCTCACCTTCTTCGGCATATCCCCGCGTTTCCCGCGCGACCGCTTTATGGTCAAGAACAAAGAAGGCCTCCTTCTCAATAAAATCTACTATACGTCCGCCCTCGCAAAGGCCATCATCTCGCAGAATAAGTCCCGTGGAGTCAAGTTCATCCACTGCGGTGTCGTGATGTTCGTCTCGCACCGCATCAAGGATGCGGAGAAAATGGACGCCCCTTGGCGCCTTCAGAACGAGGGGATTCGTCTCCTCGAGCCCTGGGCTAGCCAGCGCATCGTGGAATGTACGAGTATGGTGACGCTCAAGATGCTGCTGATGGAAATGTTCCCTAAACTGCCAAAAGACGGGACGCACGAGCTACGCGAAGTTGGGGAACAGCTTATGAAGATGGACGTTGGGTGCTGTTTTGTGCGTATAGAGAAGGGAGAGGAGAACGAAGGGTTTCCGTTCCGCATGGTACTGCCGCTTTGGAGACATCCTGGGAGTGCGAATCTTATGGTAGATAAGGATGATAGGAAGGCGATGCTGCTCCGGCTTTTCAATGAAAAAGACCCCGAGATTAAGAATCATGTCGCGGAGAAGGCAAAGAGGGAGGCGGAGAAGGAGGCTGAAGCCGAAGCCGAAGCCAATGCGGAGGGCGCCGAGCATAGGGATATGGATGAGACGCTACATAGCGAGGACGAGGGCACGGCAATAGTTGAATGAACGAGCAGTTAGCCGTGTCTTTCTCAGAGTAAGGATTTCAGCAACGTCCGTCGATTTTGGGGAGAAGGTGGTGGTGCGATACTAGAAGATCAAGTGCATGTCATAGGGCATAAAGTTGTGTATATTTTTTCCTACATCTCTCTTGGATCTGGAACTGCCTATATAGATCTATTCACAACATCATACATAAGTTTGTGATAATCAAAAATACTCGCGTTGCACGCTGTCTGGGCGGCACTGCGACAAAAACTGTATTCGAATATTAAATTAGCCTTTAAAGTAGGAGGGCCGGGTGGAGTAGAGTAGAGCTTGATGTATAAATTATACCCACCTTCTCTCCAGCATTTTAGTTGGTCCAAAATGGTGAGATAAAGGGCATACTTTTCCCAATCTACCCTTATCGCATTAGGGATAGCAAAAATGCTCGTCATCTCGCATCTATTTCAATAGCTCAAAATACAATACATGTCTCCATTTAAAAAGTTGCCTTTGAACTATTCTTCTTCTCATGTCTAGCTCACCATTCCTCAACCACATCCACAACCCATATTTTCATCTCCCTACTAATACCAGCAATGACAACGCCCAGTAACACATAGATCCATCGATTGGAGGAGGAGAGAATGAAGAAAAAGTCAAACGTAAATAAACCAGACCCATACTCTTCCACACGCAACGCCAGATTGATCGAAAAAGTCAAAGAGTCCCCTCTCCAACGTTCTTCTCCCTCCGTCTAATAAAGTGATACATTGTGTCGATCAAGGGCGGTAGTGGTGATGAATGAGGAGTATCCCGGTATATTACGAACGAAAATTGGACATACAATTACAGGCCGTGATATTTGTACAAGTCGAGCAAGACGCCATTTTCGGTCGATTAGTAGGCCGCCGGCTCGCGTGCCCTGAATGACTTAAAGCCGGTGCCATCGGTTCCGCCTTGCCTGTTGTCGTTACGACCAAAAGATCGATCGCCATAGCCGCCGCGGCGGTCGTCACGGCCAGAGGACCGGTCGCCGTAGCCACCTCGCCTGTCGTCACGGCCAGAGGACCGGTCGCCATAGCCACCTCGCCTATCGTCACGGCTGAAGGAGCGTCCGCTATAACCGCCACGCTTGTCGCCGTAACCACTGCCGTAACCACCACCAACACCGCCACCACCGCCACCGCGGCGACGGCCACCCATATTGAAGAATGAAGGTGGCGATGGTGGTGTTGACATACCCCAACCAATCTCAGCCAGTCTGTTTGCACCCTCGAGGAGGCCCTCCTTGTCATCATAGCCCTGGAAGGCGCCGAACAAGCCTTTGAAGGCCTCGTCAAGTTCACCAGGGCTGACCCTTTGGTGGGCGTCCTGTATTTGTTGGATGAGAGATGCAGTATTTTCTGGCATATCAGACGCGACCGATAGATCGAGTTGGGCAATCTCTAGTGAATTGTCCTCTTTAAGCGGCATTCGTCCCACCTTGCGTCGCATCTGGCTGAAGTCGAAAGGTGTAGTAAGAAGCCAACCTTCGCCCTCTTTACCTGCACGCCCAGTACGGCCGAGACGATGAACGTATGTCTCGCCGTCACGGGGAAGACCAACTTGGATGACATGTGTCACATTGGGGAAATCCATGCCACGAGCAGTGACATCAGATGAAATGAGGATACCTGATTTGCAGAAGCGAAAGTCATCCGAAGCGCGGGATCGCTGTGCTTGGGTCAGCTTAGAGTGTATCTCGTACGCGCGCGTCCCAGCGAGGGGACCATCACGCTTAAAGCCGCCAGCAAGTTTGTAGAAGACCGAGGTAAAAAGTCGGACTTCAGCGGTAGAGTTGAAGTAGATGATGGCTTTGAAAGGGGGTTTCTCTCCGGCTTGGGCCGCTTTGTGTTCTTGCGTGATAAGCTCTAACAAGGTAGGAGTGATGTTCTCGAAGCCGTTGAGTTTAACAAGCTTCTGCGGAACTCGTTCGTGAGTGGGCAGTTCGTTATCGTTCACAGACTGAACAAAGTGGAACCCCGGTCTCAGAGTTTCTCTAACCAGATGCACGACTTCACGGGGAACGGTCGCAGAGAACATAAGAGTCTGCCGAGGAACTGCTTCGGGATCGGGCAAAAGGGACTTGATCTGGTCAATTTCGCGCGAGAAGCCATCATCCATGAGACGATCTGCTTCGTCCATAACAAGCGCGTCCAGCTTGGGTGCTGTGACGCCAGAGTAAGGGTCTTCGAGAATGTCATTGAGTCGTCCGGGTGTGCCGACGAGCAAGTGGCATCCTTCCCTTTGGGTCTTTTGAAGCATGGCCCTTTTTTGTGTGCCACCAACGGCAGTTTGAACGATGATGCCAGTATTCGAGGTGATCTTTTTTGCCTCAACGGCAATCTGCTCGGCAAGCTCACGGGTCGGAGAGATGACAATGGCTCTGATGTCGTCTGGACGAGCACGCTTGGAGCTGCGGAGTCGGTTGGCAAGGATTGGGTCGTTTGCCAGAATCCTCTGGACGACTGGAATCAGAAACCCAAGGGTTTTACCGGTACCTGTTTTCGCCTGAGCCATGCTACAGGATTATCAGCGTCTATTTCCTATGGTAGCGAGGAAGATGGACATACACATCGACGCCGCGAAGGGCCTCGTTGATGGTTCGTGTCTGAACTTCTGTCATAGTATCGAGCTTCATATCTCTGGTGATGGTTTTTATGACATTGTCATGGACCAATCCCTGATCTGCGAGATCTTTGAAGTTGGTGATAGGGCCGGACTGCTCCGACTGCTGCTCAGCTTGGGCGGCGGGAGCGGCAACCTGTCGCCATGCTGCGCTCTGGTGGAAGGCGGCAGTCGCGACGGAGGGAACTCGGGGCGCAGTTATCCGGATTGATGCAAGATATGGGGCAGCTGAGGTACGCAGCACTCTGGATGAAAGCGCGGGTGTGGACAGGTTCCTCGAGAGGGAAGAGGGACATCTGCGGAACGCGCCAAACATGATGGCAGAGAGGGGGTTTAGAGGCGGTTGAGGAGGGGTATCTAAAGGAAGCAGGAATTAAAGGAATACAAGTGCAGAATGGGCTTTGGAAGAAGACAGCCGCGCACAGGTCGGGGCGATTGAGGATGAAAAGAATGGCGGATGGTTGAAAGGAGGTGCCGCCTCTCGCAAGCGTGTTGGAACTTTTTCGGGGGGGACGTGCTCGGGAGCATTTCTGCTTATCACGCTTATCACCACGTGAGGATAGCCACGGCGTGGTTTCCTCCCTCGCCGAACGACGTCGACGACAACAACCACATTTTCTGCGCGCTCACATGGTCTCCGGCACCCGCCTGCGGTAATGCAACTCATACGGACTTTGCCGCATATCTTGCATCTGCATGCTCAGGCACCGCTTTCGACCATCCATCAGCCTCGAATTGCGAGCACACGCCTTTTCCACCTCCGTCGCAGCACTCACAATCACATAAACCGCAGAATGCACGGCCACCCGGAACAGCGCCCGCCACCACCGTCTGTTCTGCTTGCGAGCGCCCACATACCTAAACCGTCAGATATCGACGTCCGCAGCCCTATCGGCCCTCCGCTGCATGTGATTAAACGATTGGGCCCTGAGCCTCGGGGACCTGCCAGGGATCAGAAGCGAGCCTTGTCTCAACAGGCCCACCAACCGCTTTCACATGCTCCTCTCGCTGTGCCCCGATATCAATCAGCGGATCCACCCAAAGAAAACCTCCAGCCATGCCAGCCAGGCATAGATACCGTATCATCCGCTACCTAGCTGCCTCTTCGCCTTCAGCCTCGACCTCACCCCCACCACTACCAGCAGCACTCTTTCTTGCCCACATGCGACACCCACGTTGAAACCATCGCACACCATACAAATCGACGGACCGATTCCGTCTAACGATAAAGTTCAGACGATGAATGTGAAGCGGACGCAGACGCCTAGATTCTTTGACGCCCCGGCCGCAATGGAAGGCAGCAAGAAGAGAGCGTCCATGCTCTACAGCGTGCTCCCCATCGTGGTGCAGAACCACATTCCAGCGCTGCCATCGATCCGCCGCGCGATCGGCGGCATACGCAGTCGCTCTCCGCCCCTCAGCGCCTGTGCAAGCGCGTCGGAGGTGTCGCCGCCCAGGACCCCGCCGCCGGACTACACCTCGCAGCGCAACAGCATCGGTTCATTCCACAGCTCCACTTGCAACTCAGTCATGTCAACGGACGACGAAGATCCCTTCCAGGAGGCAGTATCAGAGCGACTAAGGTCGTCGATGAGTACACCGCCTCCTTTCATCTCCACAGAGACGCGCTCAGGGATCGTCTGGAAGTATGCAAACCAAGGTACGCGTGTTGCGCCTCCCACTACATTGGACGAGACGCTAAATCCCTGATCTCCCAGGCTCAAGCCTCATTTCGCAAGCCTACGTCGAATCGCAGACCCCCGATGAGACCGCTGGAGTCCTCTCCCGCCAGCTCTACATCCACAGCATGACCTACCTCCTCCGCGGCCTTCCCTCAGACCTCACCTCAGAAGAAATCCTCAGCATGCAATCCGCACTTCCTCCCAGCCTCGTGGACCTCTCCCCAGACTGTCCCCACGCCCTCGTCCCCCTCCACCCAGATACCTCCACACAGCAAGGTCCCGTCCTAGAACCCTCGCTCCTACATCGCGTCACCGCGCTCATCGTCTTCGAAACGCTCATTCTCCTACAATTCCTGGTTCCCTACATGAAGCTTTTCGTGAGTCACGCTTATCACCTCGAGCGTAAGCACCGCATCACCCAACGGCTCGTCAACAACGGGCTCATGACTGCGGATGCCGTCCGCAGGGGCAGCTTGCGGCTCACGCACACCGTACTTCAGATGAACGATGGGAAAGTTGGGCAGGCAATCAGCGATGTGACGGTATGGTGGGTGAGGGGGCTTACGGGTGGGTTGCAGCAGGGAATTCAGGAGGGGTTCAGGATGGCGGGGAACGGGAGGGGTATGGAGGAGAGCGGGCCGAAGGAAGCGTAAATGTTGGAATCGATGTGTCTGGGTTCCTTTGCCCTTCTATGCGTGGTTTGGATTTCTGAGTTTTTTGTATGGAGATGTGGTTTCCCGCATTTTGGGGGTGCGTTTTGTTTAATGATGTCCACGTTCATACGAGGTTACGAAATCAAGATCTAGACTTAGGTGGGTTCTAGCGGTTTTTCTGTGCCGAAAATATAAATTATATAATATATGCAGTGCTGCGTTTGAGATCTTTGGCTCTATTTTTTGTTTTTACTTTTCGAGCTTTTTATTACTGTACAAGGTCCCATAGCAAATGTCATCTGCATGTAAAGAAATACTCCTTTGCTCGGTTACAAACGAAGATGAAGAGCAAATGGCCGATCTTATCTATGCCTGGAATTAGAATCGGAGAATCTAACAGACTGTACAATTTGGTTACGACGGTGAGAACGAAAGGAACTACTCAGCCTAGAAGTTTCGCTTGAAGGTGTAGGTAGGCATTGGAGAAGGTTTTTTTTTTCTTTTTTTCCCTTAATATTGCTTAGATGCCAGTAGGATACCTTACCGCCTCAGCACAGTATGAACAAGGGAAATGAGAAAGCATATCACTTTCCGGAAGACAAGTCCGGGGCTCGAAGTTCTTGAGCAGAAAACTGTCGCTCGAATAGAGAAATAAAGCTATACAAGAAAAGAGGTAGGCAAATTCATGAAGTGCTTGTTATCTCGAGGTAGTTGTGATAGCAGTGAACAATTGATAGGAATGAGGAGAAAGAAGTCGAACTACAGTAGCCTCAAGTCAGCCAACAGGCACTATGGGAATTACTATCCCTTCCATCTGATGATGAGGCCCGTACTTCCCAGGACTTGGACTAGTGTGATTTAGGCATTGTCTTCGCACCTAGTTTGGAAGGCATTCATTTTGCGTTCCATCTTCGCGCTCAGCAGATATACCAGAGAGGAAGCTAGAAGATGGCGTCAGCAACTTACTATCGAGTGTAAACTCTTCTTGGCAACGGAATGGTACAATTGAGGCGTGCAATCCCGGCAGAATAGATCCAGAACTTGAACCCCTGCGAGTAAAGGCAACTTTTAAATACGAGCTCTCATCAGCGTCACCATTGAACGCTACCACCACGCAGCGCTTAAACGGGTCTTCCCGATAAATATCTTGAACACAAATCCGTCTGCTTTGAGACACCTAGCAACCCTTCTTCCATGATGTGGAAACCTGCCGTAGCCCTCACTTTCTTCGCAGCTACTCACTGTGCCGCTGACAATATTCCGGAAAATTGGTTCACGGATGGCAACGGTATTCAAGCTGCGCAAGCCGCCGCCCCGTAAGTTCTACTTACACTATAGTTTAGAGATAGCAACATAGTTAATGAAATCTAGGATGTGGCATATGGCCAGTGGATCCTGTCTTCCCAGTGCCGCAGAAGATGGGATGGGACACCAAACCAACGGTGTCAGCCCGGGGTCAGGTGAATGTCTCGTTGGCGCCAATCTAGGAAACGGTTGCCCAGGAGATAACAGCTTCCGCGGATCCAATGTCTTCTATGGCAATGTTGCTGGTGAGCCTTTTGAAAATATTCCCACATACTGGGCGGTTCGTAAATGCGGTGACGGATCCTGGGTATGTTTGTATTTCGTAGCTTGTTTCTCTTCCAATATCATTCCAGTAGCAATTGCCCTCGTCGATGCTCCCTCTTACGATGAATGCTAACATCACTCCTTCTCCTACAGAAAGTTTATTACGGAGTGTACTTTAAAAAAGACGTCGGTCACAAATCCGACTGGGAATTCGCCATTATGCGCTGGGTACCAGACGGCAGCGGGAAATGGGTGCGAGATTCGATTTCGCTCGAAGTAGATGGTGGAAGAGGCGGGGGAGACTATGCTGACATTCCCAACACCTTCACCAACGCCGACGACCGCTTCCAGGACGGCAACAAGGGTCGCGACCACCCAAAGCTGTATTTCGGAAAACATCACCACGCGGTGCACTGGGATATGTCGAGCAGCTTCAAGAGCTCATGCCCGCCGCTGACGACGGATGATTTTAGAGCAAATGACTTTCAGTTCTGGGCTTTTGATCAGCTCAGGCATATTGATGTTATTGACCCTAATTGGACGTTTGGGAAAGCTACAAATCCCCATGATACCGTTAATAGTATATGCTAGCTATGGGAAAGGTGATGTTCATATGCACACTGTAGTGATCAAGAATTGTTTGAATGTACGGAGTGGAGGGGAGGAATAGGTTTGGGTGTGGTTCAAGGTGAGAGGTAGCGGTATGGGCATGTTGAATAGTAGATAGATAGGAGCTCAGAGTTGCTAGCCCTATTCTTATTTATCTACTATCGTATCTGCCTTAGTTCGCTCGCCCATTCTATTCCACTGCCTTTGAGGTTTATCTTGTTAGTCCTTTATATTTCTAGAACAGGGGAACCATAGTTATCTTGAGTTTTCTACGCGAGGTAGGGTTTCAAGTACAGGCCGAGTAATTACTTAACATTTTACTACTTGCTCTGCCACCCCCCTGTTGCCTTCAGTCTGGAGTCTGCACTACTTTTTGCCACGTGCGCCTACAGAAATAATAAATGTATTGTGAGCATCCCAAAGTTTACGGTTTACGAAAACATGTCCTATAAGGGGAACTAAATCAGAGGGTTTGCACAGAGTGTGTGTTTTATGGTGCGATGCCTTCTGATGCAGAATGGCAGCTGAACCGCTGACACCCAGCAAGCGTCGTAAAGAAATAGTAAGGAACAGAAAACCAAAATACAGATGCTACTTCTCTGAGTCCGAGTCTCTGTGCTTACTCTTGGGCCTTAAAGGGAACGAGAAGGGAAGGAGGCAGCACATGCATGACTCCCCTTAGGTTGAAATGATATCAGCTAAGGATGGGATTCATTCATGAGATCATAGACTCATTTTTAGTCGAACGCTCTATGATTTTTCATCGTGTGTTTCACAGTAGCTCACCGATATTTTATTACCAGATTATCCCAGTTCTTGCATTTCATCAGGGCTTGGGTTTTCATGCCTTAGTTGACTTGGCGTCTGGGATTGCTGCATCCTGTTCCGGTGACGCCAGAACAAGTGAGCTTACTCGCAATTTATCATCGGTGTGGTGCCCAAGGGGCGTGTTGCTCTAGCGTATGTATTGAACGCGTGGCGAACTTCGTCACCCCTTACTCTATCACTTACTGCCCGTAACAAATTTACCCTGCCAATCAGCTTGCATATCCCCGAGACTGCTCTTGAATGCATATAGTTTCTATGACTGTTGATGACAGTCGGCCGATAGCCAACTTGCAAAGGAACTAGTACTTGCATAGGAAGACCTTACAATTCGATCTGATAGCCATTTGCTTAGCGTATGTGGAGTCAAGGGGTTAGAGTGTGCGATAATGGTAGTACAGAGCTTGTAAAGAGACCGGAGGCGTCTCTAGCGTATGTGGGGTTGATCGATAACAGAGGCTCGGCGAGGATGCGCTTGCCATAGGAGGAGAAAATGTCCAGAAGTGTAAAGATTCGTAACTATTCGTATCTGTGCGTTTTCTCTAGAAATTAGTGGTGCAAATCATGTATTCAGAGACGTCAGAAAGCAAAGACGAAGTCGCAGCCAAGAAAGGGGGCTGCACTTCCGCGCCATGAGTAGAAACAAAAATTTTGTTGGTGGGATCCAGAACTGACGTTCTGTATAATCAAGCATTGATAGTCCGAACGATTTATAATGCGGTAACGGGCTTTCCTACTAGGTGTCATTCTGCGTTACGCTCCCCTACTACCATCAGGTCCGGTATGCTACCGACGGAGTGGCCTATGTATCCCGAAAATGAATGACCCGTAAGGTTACGTCAATGTATGTATGTTTCGGATGCAGCCACACATCAGAAGTAGTCCGCCGGTAACAATTGAGGTTGAGCGAGGAGCCGACAACGACGAGCCGATGAAGCCGACGAGCCGTAAACCGTCTACAGTGAGAGTCTTGTTTGTGGCTCAGCAATGCCCTGCTCGACCAGAGGAGGAGTTGATATGCACAGGGAAGCTTTCCCGGCTTGGATAGCTGAGGTTGATAAGTCAATCCCTGTCGGCATCGGATGAAACAGGAAGCCTATTGTGCGACCGACACCTAATGATCTCCCTGATACGTTGAAGCAGAAGTTAGGAGCAACAACAAAGCTTAGGAAGGCTTTCTGCGTAAAGATTCGACAACGTTGACAGATGCTGTGCGGTTCATGTCCCTAGATTTTGTGTAAAGTATCGGCCTCGTTGGAGTTTCCAGGGGGTTACGAGGACAAATGAAGGTCCGCACGGTACGCTTGGCAGTCCGATTGTGCCTGCAGGTGCATCTGAGCGAGTCGGCACGCGACGATCTAGCCGCAGTGTACAGGGGATTGCAGGCAGAAAAATCATTTTGATTCGCTAGAGGCAAACGAAATAGCTTGTTGCGCTATCACGTGCCAGAGTTCGGAGGTCTCGGTACGCTGCCGAGAGGCTTCAACTGATAAGGTTGGGCAGGGCAGACAGCAGCCAAAGCACCACCGAAGGCTTGTAAGGATCAATTGATGCCTGACGATCCTCCAAGGGCTCCTGGTGTAGTATGCGATCAAGGCCAGAGGTAGGCGGGATCGAAAAGTACCACAAATTGGCGTCGTTGGCACAGCTTTAGCGCAAAGCCAAGCAAACGTCTTCACTTCGACTTCACACCATCTCCAATGCTGCGTGCCCAGATGGTCACCAGAGCACACGGAAGTTTACTGTTCAGCTGCACGGACGGCGATACCAACTCATATCCCCACCAGGCTTTCCCGTGTTGGGTGCAGTTCTCAACAGTAGCGGGTTCTTCCCGAGGCCCTGCGTCGCCCCAGACTCTTCGCAGGTGCAGGAAGCTAGGCGCTGAAGAGGAGGTTCCTGTCAAAACTATGTTCCTCGGACACGGCCTGCTGCACAGATTGTCTGATTAGCACATTTGTCGTCATGTCCTTGCGAAGAAGGGTCGTAGACCGATCGGCTTTGTAACGGCTTTGCTCCCAAGACATGCTGTGTTGGCCTTTGTTTCCGACGACAATGACTATCCGGGAGTCATCTGGGACGCAGCTTGTTGACCTGTTGACGGATGACCCAATGCAGGCGGCCAAGGGGGGCCGTCTCGTGCGAGCCCGAGAGTGAAATCGGGCAGCATCCTTACGTATGTTTATGTGGTGCGCAGTGCGGGCGTGGCGATGTGGGGAAAGCTGCTGGAGGTCCGGCGACGAACTTGTGGAGGGCTTAGCGAGCACTAGCGCAGAATGAGACGTGAATTGCTCTCGATTGCGTGATCGCCCCTGCCCTTTCTAAAAGGCACACACCGCTCCAGTCTGTCCCCAAAGTACTTAAGCAACCGGCACTGCCGCCGATAACAGCTCACACTTTACTCACCCTCCAGCTCCTCAGCAGTGGCTGCATTGTTCATCCTGCTCGCTTGCTTGCCCTTACCAAGCCCAGCGTTCGTCCATCACTGTCTTTGAGCCGCACGCTTAACTCGGCTAGCGTCACTCAACGGTTTCTCCGCACGCCCCATCACAATCCCGGCAGCACATCCCGACCTTTCTCTTTCTAGAGCAGTTGCGTGTTGCGACTATGGCTCCTAGTGTACTACTCCAGCCAGAGGAGCAGCCATTCGTTCCCCCGTTGGCGAAGCAGCCCTCTACTACGGGGAATGTCAATGGTGGTGTTTCTTTGGAAGTCCAGGCTCCTTTTGCATCCAATTATGCTCTTCCTCCTCCATCTCCTTCTGTCAATGGCGGCGGTCAGTCACGGGTGGGCAATGGCGTCTCGACAGGCGACGATTTCTCGGGAAGACGAGCAGAAAGTCATTTCGTCACTTCGCAAACTCTTTTAGAGCAATCAAAAAAGATCGCCTCTGGCACCAATGGCGGCCCTAAGAAGCCCAACATCCTCTATATCATGGCCGACCAGATGGCTGCTCCTCTCCTCAAGATGAACGATCCCAATTCGGTGATTAAGACACCACACCTCGACGAGCTTGCCAAAACCGGCGTGGTGTTTTCCAGCGCATACTGCAACTCGCCCCTATGCGCCCCTTCTAGATTCACCATGTGCTCTGGGCAGCTGCCGTCTAAGATCGGCGGCTACGATAATGCTTCTATCATGGCCCCCGACGTCCCAACCTATGCGCACTATCTTCGAAGCGAAGGTTACGAGACGGCACTTGCCGGCAAGATGCACTTCATTGGCCCCGATCAACTCCACGGATTCGAGCATAGGTAGGCATAGCTACCCTGATCCGGAAAATTCGCTAACGCCTCTTCAGGCTCACTTCAGATATCTATCCAGGAGATTTGGGCTGGACGGTGAACTGGGATAAACCTGAGGAACGTCAGGAATGGTATCATAACATGTCTTCAGTCATGCAGGCCGGCCCTTGCATCCGCTCGAACCAGCTAGACTATGACGAGGATGTCATGTATAAGGTAAGCATACCTCTTCAGCTCTGGAGTTTGCGAGATTTCTTAACCCAGTGGTCTCGCCTGCCCATCGAGCAGCCGATAAATGCGCAGTTTGGCTAATAATAATCCGGTAGTCTTCGCAATATCTCTATGATTGGGCGCGCTCTGACCCTGATAATCGTCGTCCTTTTGCACTGACAGTCTCTTTGACACATCCTCATGACCCTTACACCATGACTCGTGAGTATTGGGACAGATACGAAGGTGTCGAAATTCCCCTGCCCAAAGTTCACATCGACCGAGAGGATCAAGATGAGCATTCCAAACGTTTGATGAAGACGGTAGACTTGTGGGACAACCCCATTCCCGAGGAGGCAGCTCTCCGAGCCCGCCGAGCCTATTTTGGAGCCTGCTCCTTTGTGGATGACCAAATTGGCAAGTTAGTTAAGATCCTCAAAGACTGCTATCTGGACAAGGATACCATCATCGTCTTCTCCGGAGATCATGGTGACATGCTTGGAGAGCGTGGTCTTTGGTACAAGATGTCTTGGTTTGAGAATAGCGCACGCGTACCCATGCTTGTCAACTATCCATCCAAGTTCAAGCCAAAGCGTGTGATGGAATCGGTGTCGACCATGGACTTACTTCCCACCTTTGTGGACCTCGCTGGAGGCAACTCATCAACAATTCTTCCCATCGATGGTGTGAGTCTTTACAACTATCTTATTTCAGACAAGCCTGGAGCGGATGAGGTCTTTGGCGAATATATGGGAGAAGGGACCATCACACCTGTTATGATGATCCGCCGCGGGCCCTGGAAGTATACGACATCCCTGGCCGACCCTCCGCAGCTTTTCAACTTGGTTGAGGATCCCCAAGAGCTCGTCAATCTGGCGACTTCGCCTCGGCCAGAACATGCACAGATCTTTTCAGCATTCGAGGCCGAAGCTCGCAAGAAATGGAACCTGCCCCTGATCCATCGGGACGTGTTGGACAGCCAGCGGAGGCGCCGGATCTGCTGGGAGGCATTAAGGATTGGTAAGCTTAAGCCAGAGTATAAGTTGTAAGGTAAATACTGACCGAGACAGGCCGCAAGGAGACATGGGATTACCAACCTCCAGGTCAGGAGGCGGACCGGTACATCCGCTCTCATATTCCCCTTGACGAGCTCGAGCGCCGTGCTCGATTCCCTGTGGTCGATCAGCTTGGCCGGGAGAAATCCATCATGGCTTCGCACCATGGTCTGGCTGGAGCCGCAGGCGAGTAGCATCTTACGCATAAATGCGTCTATGAAGGCTGTCATCATCTTATCACGGCTTGACTGGATCTTCTTGTCCAATGTTAGGTTTGATCATAGCATTTTAGATTATAGGCTGGAGTAAAGCGGCTTGTTTGGCGTTTGCGGATTCACATTTCCATTTTTGGACAATTATCGGTCGTTGACATGCATTTTAGCGGTTCATAAGGCGCATGATAGACGTGATTGATTTTTCATGCATCGTGGCTGTATATATAGCAAAAGGCGAAGCCTTAGACAGTTGTGGTTAGGAATATAAACATTTGTTGCCTATGCTATCCTCGCTACCCCAGTGTTCATTTGCTAGTAATGCCACTGAGGATTTATAGTGCTCCTTTACTTGAGGGTGAATGAAGGCGGCGGCGATTGAAGTTTGCGGCGTTCCAGACCCGACGAAGGCACGTGATGTAACGCCGCCACCGCCTTGCTCATCCATTTGTCTATACCCGCGGCCGACGGATAGCAATCTCCAAACACCAGCGGCATATAAACATCACGTACATCTCTGCTTCGATCTGTCACCCTGATCATCCCCTTAACACTTATACCGTTAGACTTTGCCTCGCCCAATACCATGTCTACCGCTGCTCGCCGCCGCTTGATGCGAGATTTCAAGGTGCGCCACCCTGAGCCCGTCGTGGTCTGCTCCTCAGCAATGCGTCGCAACGCACGAGAGCTGCACCCTTCTCGGATCCCGTCACTGACATTGCACACAATAGCGCATGCAAACAGATCCACCAGCCGGTGTGTCCGCGTCGCCCATCGCGGATAATGTCATGACTTGGTATGGCGCACCACACGCGACACCCGTCGGGACGGCCAACTCACACGGTCACAGGAACGCAGTCATCATCGGCCCGGCAGACACACCCTTCGAAGATGGAACCTTCAGGCTGGTGATGCACTTCGAGGAGGCATACCCGAACAAGCCCCCGGGCGTCAAGTTCATCAGCCAGATGTTCCACCCCAACGTCTACGGCACCGGCGAGCTCTGTCTGGACATTCTCCAGAATAGGTGGAGCCCGACTTATGACGTGGCGGCCATCTTGACTAGCATCCAGAGGTGCGTGCATGGGAACGCGGTCATTGGACCTGGGCGGCTGCTGACATGGCAACAATAGTCTGCTGAACGACCCCAACACATCGTCCCCGGCCAACGTCGAGGCGTCGAATCTGTACAAGGACAACCGCAGGGAGTACACGAAGCGGGTGCGCGAGACGGTGGAGAAGAGCTGGGACGACTAGGACGACTGGGACGATTTGGAGGTCGACGAAGCGTCACGACAGGATAATGAATGATGCATGAGAGGAGTTGTTTTTCTCTGGTTCAGCAGCAGGCAATGTGGTCGGCTGCATGTTTTTTCCTCAGGTCTGCTTTCCTCATAGCGAAGGCGTTAGGGCTTTCTCAGTAACCAAATCCATGGCGGTGGCGTGCGTCCTGCTTGTCGGGAGCCCCCCAATGCGCCTCCTCGTCTTTTCGCATACTGGTCGGGTGGGAACATGGCGTGCTCTGTGACATAGACTGCAAATGCGTTGGCGGGAGCTGAGGGCAGAACCCTGGATCGTCGGGCGGTTGCGCGGGGGAGTCGCGCTAAGCAGCGTCAACAGAAACAAACGCAGCGTGAGTCGCCCACGACCTGTCCAGGCTTTTCTCGCGGCTGCTTTTCTCGCGGCTCCTCGCTCGCTACGCACCAGCCTTGGGTGCGCCATCCATGCAGCTCCTCTGTTGTCATTTCACCGGCTTGCACTACGCTGAAACGGGCCACGGCCATTCATTTTCCCCTGATAGCGGGCGGGGCCTGCTCTTCTCCTGCCACGCGCCGCCGAGGCCTTGAAATACCGCCCGCCTTGACGTACCACAGCTGCGGCCTGCAGCGACGCACCACGCACCGCAGCCGACAGTGCTTCGACCATCCTAGGAGTGGCCGCCGGGCCGGAGACGCGATCCTGTGCTGCTATCATGTCGTAAGTGCGCCCAGCTGTGTCCCACCGCCAGTCTTGAGTGCTAACCTAGGGTCCCTGCAGGAGCTCCAACACCATCAAAGGTGACGTACTGCCCCAGAACATCCCACCGCCTGGAGATGCACGCAGCTGACAATTGGGACAGTGGTGGCGCGATTCCGCCCGCAGAACAAAGTTGAGATTGCCAGCGGTGGAGAGCCCATCGTAGAATTCAAGGATGAAGACACATGCACAATCTCGGTATGCCCACCCCAAGAACCATCCACGTGGGGATTTGCTGACCGTGGTGTGTGGTGCAGTCGAAAGAAGCCTCCGGAGCCTTCACCTTCGATCGGGTGTTCGACATGGCCTCGCGCCAGGCTGACGTATTCGACTATTCTATTCGGCCTACGGTCGACGATATCCTTAACGGATACAACGGAACTGTGTTTGCTTATGGCCAGACAGGTGCAGGAAAATCGTACACGATGATGGGAAGTGACATCGACGACGACAAGGGCAAGGGCATCATTCCACGCATCGTTGAGCAGATCTTCGCCAGCATTCTAGCTTCCGCAAGCGACATTGAGTATACTGTTAGGGTCAGTTACATGGAGATATACATGGAGCGCATTAGGGATCTTTTGGTGCCGCAAAATGACAACCTCCCCGTCCACGAGGAGAAGAACCGAGGCGTCTATGTAAAGGGCCTGCTGGAAGTGTACGTCTCGAGCGTGGCAGAGGTCTACGAGGTTATGCGAAGAGGTGGGAATGCGAGGGCGGTTTCGGCTACCAACATGAACCAGGAGTCTTCCCGCTCGCATTCGATTTTCGTCATCACTGTTACCCAGAAGAACGTCGGTAACGGCTCGATGAAGAGCGGGCAGCTGTTCTTAGTCGACCTTGCTGGCTCGGAAAAGGTGGGCAAAACGGGCGCCAGTGGACAGACATTAGAGGAGGCAAAGAAGATCAACAAGAGTTTGAGTGCGTTAGGAATGGTCATTAACGCTCTGACAGACGGCAAATCATCGCATATCCCGTACCGAGATTCCAAGCTTACCCGTATCCTACAAGAATCGCTTGGTGGTAACTCGCGGACTACTCTAATCATCAACTGTTCCCCGAGTAGCTACAACGATGCGGAAACGCTGAGCACTCTCCGGTTTGGTATGCGTGCAAAATCGATTAAGAATAAAGCCAAGGTCAACCAGGAACTCAGTCCGGCAGAGCTCAAGGCAATGCTCAAGAAGGCGCAAGGCCAGGTTACGACGTTTGAAGGCTATATTGCTTCTCTTGAGGGCGAGGTCGCACTGTGGCGAGCTGGAGAGAGTGTCCCTAAGGAGAGATGGACCCCATCTTTAGAGACAGGCGGCTCTAGCAGGAAACCTCCAACCACGCCGTCACGTTCACAGACACCGTCGAGACTAGATGCTGCAAAGATGGCAGAAACTCCGTCAAGACCCGACTCTAGGATAGAACTGGATCGAGCCGGCACACCCAGCATACCACTGGACAAAGACGAGAAGGACGAATTCCTGAGGCGAGAAAACGAGCTACAGGATCAAGTTGCAGAGAAGGAGACGCTACTCGCCAAAGCCGAAGACATGCTAAAATCAGCCAAGGAGGAGCTCGCATACTTTAAGGAGCGTGATTCCAAGTCGAATAAAGACAACGAACGGATGACTACTGAGCTAAACGAGCTGAAAATGATGATTGAAAAACTCAATTTTGAGAGCAAAGAAGCCTTCATCACAATGGATGGTCTCAAGGAGGCAAATTCTGAGCTTACGACCGAGCTAGATGAGGTCAAGCAGCAGCTCCTGGATGCCCGGATGAACGCAAAAGAGAACAGCGCTGCTCTGGACGAGAAGAAGAAAAAGAAGGCAGAGGCTATGGCACAGATGATGGCAGGCTTCGATCTTGGTGAGGAAGTGTTCAGCGACAATGAGCGTACAATTCGGCAAATCATTGAGCAGCTAGATGTACTGCATGAAATGAGCTCAACTGGCGAAACCGTCGCTCCTGATGCCATTAAGAATGTGCGGGAAAAGCTCGTCGAGACCCAGGGCATCATTCGACAAGCAGAGCTCTCCCTCACGGCTCGGAACGAAGAGGACAATGCGCATAACCGACGACGTGAGGCTCTCGAGCAACGCATCGCAGGTCTACAGCAGGCATACGAGGAAATGCTAGAACGGAACCTTACAGATGCGGACAAGGACGAAATCAAGAGCCGACTTGCAGAGGCGTACGAAGCGCGTCAAGAAGGCAACATTGAGTTGGTCAAAGAGCTGAAGCAAGACCTCACGCGCAAGTCTGAGGAGAACTCCAAGCTTATGACGGATATTGAGAGCCTGCAGCAGCGCATCAAGAGCGGGGCTATCGCTAACGGTGTTGCCAATGGTATTAACGGCAAGACGGTTCAGCAGCAAATTGCCGAATTTGATAATATGAAGAAGAGCTTAATGCGGGATCTGCAGAACAGGTGCGAGCGGGTAAGTTTGTCGTCCCAACGTTGCCCCAACCCATTCCATCCAGTAAAAAAAAAAAAAAAATTGTGAAAGAGAAGCCAGCGTGTACTGACCGGAAGCACAGGTTGTCGAACTTGAAATTTCGCTCGACGAGACGCGCGAACAGTACAACAACGTGCTCCGGACGTCCAACAACCGCGCGCAGCAGAAGAAGATGATGTTCCTGGAGCGTAACCTCGAACAGCTCACCGTCGTACAGCGCCAGCTCGTCGAACAGAACTCGAGCCTCAAGAAAGAGGTCGCCATTGCGGAGCGCAAGCTCATCGCGCGCAATGATCGCATCCAAAGCCTCGAGCAGCTGCTCCAGGAGAGCCAGGAGAAGCTCACTGCCGCGAACCATCGGTACGTCTACACCCCTCCCTTCCCCTCTCGCTCTCCCTTCCTTGCACCGCACCAAAGCAATTATATTGAAAGCTAACTCTTTTTTATCTACAGCTTCGAAGTCCAGCTTACAGCCGTGAAAGAGCGCCTCGAGGCCGCAAAACAGGGTTCCACGCGCGGTCTCGGGTCTCCTACTCCAGGGGTCGGCGGTTCGGCAGGTGCGTCATACGCGTTCGGCGGCGCCGTTGGGTCCCGTGTTGCGAAGCCGATAAGGGGGGGCGGGAATGTGCAGGATGGGCCAGTTTTGCCGCCTGCCGTGAGCAGTTTGCAGGGGCAAGAGGGTCAGACGAAAAGGACAAGTTGGTTTTTCAATCAGCGGTAGAGTAACGAGGATGGAAGGGCGAAAGAACGAAAGGCGGAGTGGTGAGGGGTCCCAGTTTCTCCTTTCCTTTTACAGGAAGGGGGCGTGGAGTGTCATTATTGCATGGCATGCATGAGCTAGTTTTACGGATTCATGGCGGGAACTGGCGTTTTTTTTTCGCGGGCGAGAAATGAAATAGAAGGGAGCGTGGGTTGTCCTTCCTTTTTCTTAGTGGGTGTGGAGGGGTAGGGGATGGGGATGGAAAGGAAGAGAAAGGATATGTTCTCTGATTGATGATAGATGTCTCTCTTCCTCTCTGTCTTTCTTCTCTCTGGTCTTTGATGTTTGCTTCGCGATTAATGAACTGGGCTGGATTGAATGGGTTGGGTTAGGTGATCAGAGTAGAGTAGATGGGTTTAAGATACTAGACACCACCAGGAAAGTGCCCTTACGTTCCATTAATTTCTTCTATTATTTTGCCTTAAAACACTTAGTCAGGGCTCTCGAAGGGTGCGTTATTGTGTCTGGCTTTGTCGTTTCCACAAGAGCTATATTAATGCCATCCGATACCTCTACAGAGGGTGTTCCTATCATATTTGCAAGCTTGTGTTTCTTTTTTGATAGCTGTCTAAACTTCATGAGATGATAGTTGACTTGGGCGTAACCTAAATAAGTATCAGACAATCTCCAAAAGAATAGTGTTACTCGCACTAAAATGATTAGATCAGAAGGCATAGATGAATATAAAACGACATTGAAGAATAAACGTATAACACGTAGATATATAGTCTTCAGTCTACACAGGCGTGCCACTAGCTTTGCTTTCTAGTAGTCCTATATTACTACTCCGCTCCTCTATCTCAGGTTTGCTCGTCTCCCGTTCCTGCTCTTGCACACTCGCCTGCGCAGTGGGGCCGCTCCGCTCGCTAAGAGGCATGCTTCCACCACCCTATCCACCATTCCTCGGCCGATGGCGCCTGATGAAACGGGCGAAACTAAGGCGTAGCGACGGCATACATACGCAGACGATGCCCACTTCGACCTTGATGACGGCCCACACCCCAGATTGGACGTAGTCCCCTGTTCTCACGTTTGAGTATATGATGCATGATGAGGAAGCGCGAGCTTGAGAAACCTGCAAGTTAAGTTTTGAGTTTTGAAAGTAGGGAGGAGGGACCAGCCAATGCCTAGTCCTTAGGATTGAATAATATCTAGCTCTTTTGGAGTACATACTGTAGAGAGCCATTACTACTTGGTGATTTTTGATAGCGCGCCTAGCATTCCCGTCCATGCGAAGCCAACAACACCTGCCCTCGTAAACAAACAGCACGAGAATCGAACAAGTATCTGTATTTTATCGTCCTGAGCCCATCTCCGCATGACTATTCATCAATAACACCCCACTTAGTATCCCTCTCAACGCCCGATGCAACAGGCCTCAAAATCCAAACACCAATACCTCCACTGCACAATATATACACAAAAAAGAAAGATCAAGGGCCAATTGCCGAAAATACAGAGAGCGAAGCATCATCTCATTGAGCCTCGTTAGTCTCATCAATCATTGACAAGGAAAAGAAAATCTACGATACTCCTAATGGCATCCCAGAAGAACCCCACCCAAATGCTCTCTTCTCCCTCTTGCATTCGACTGCTGTTACTCTGCCCTTCTCCCTCAGCTCAAGTCAAATCCTGCCCCCGAGAAAACGCTATACAACAACTTCTCCCTCAGCACCCCCTCATCCCTATACATCGGCAGTTTGAGCAAATTCACGCATGTACTCGTGCTAGGTAGACGTTCCTGATCGTTCCCCGCATCTCTGATGCTAAATTTCGGATTCAGCGTGCGGAACCCCAACAGCGGGGCTCGCGGGGTCGAGGTGACAAATTTCAAGACTGCGCGTCGCTCGCCGTCGGAAAGGGAGCGCATGGTGCGCCAGAAGAGCTGAACGGTGGGGTGCTCGAGCCCGTCGTCACCGACTACGTAAGTCCCGCCGTAGACGGTGTTACGGCGTAGGTCGTCGATGTCGATGGACGACGAGGTGCCGCCGATGAGGGTCTGGAGCTCGGATTGGTTGAACATGGAGAGCCTACGGATGAGGCATTGTGTTAGTTGACCTAATGCTAAACAATGGGGATGTGGTAATTGGAGGCTAGTATACTGACCAGCTGGGCTGTATCATGGTGCCCAGACCGCGTAGGAAGGCTGTTGTCTGGAGATAGGGCTGGTTCTGCAGGCGGTGGCGCGCCATGTAGCTGATGTAGACGAGCCGGTTCTGGTTGGTGACTGGGATGTTGGCACCGTCGGGCCGCAAGTCTTTTGTGATCGGTTTCTTTTTTTTAAGGACATGGTCTACAGTAATGGTGTCGGAGACCGTGAAGTTTAGAGCAAAGTCCTCAACATCACCTTGAGTAAAAAAAGTTAGTGTATAGTATCTACGACTTGACAAGACTACCCACCATCATAAGTCTTGAGCTTATGAAGACCTTGGTAGAGCTCTTCGTCCAAGTCCCGGAGATCGTTCAACGTAGGGCGATAGCCGGTTTCGTTTGGCGCAGAGCCAGTTCCTCCGGTGAGTGCCCATTTACGGAGGAAGAACGGGGCGAAGTTGACATCAACCAGGATACCTTCGTACATGCATTTGCCAATGATGCGGCCCAAAAACTCGTACCGTTGTAGCAGTCCAGAGACCCCTAGGCGGAACTCCGACGAGTTCTCGCGCATTCCTGCCTGCTTGCATAATTCTTTCATTTCCTCCACGGCGGCCGGATTTGGATATAACAGGTGCTGGTCGTTCTCAATAAACATATCAATGTCACCTGTTGGCATGAATGCTCTGTTCGTGACGCTGGTGAGAAATTCTTTCGTCACACCACCACCGTCAATACCAGCTTCTGCCTGGTCGAATTGATCCACAAAGGTAATCTGGATAGGTTCTTTCAAGCCTTGCCCAAGCTCGAAAAACTGATCAAAGGCATCCTCAAACTCATGTTCACGTCGAATGCGTGCGGCATGCTTCTCGAATTGGTGCATCGCATCCGGTCCGTGGGCGACGCGCCAGCGCCATGATTCAACATCTGCACCTCCTCTTCGTTTGATCATATCCAAGGTTACGAACTCCCGGAAAATCTGCACCCGAGTCGTGAACGGGATGAAGAAAGGCATGTTTTGCAGAATTTCCAAGCGTGGCGCCACGGCTTGCAGGTATCTTCTACGCGATGCTTTGCGTTGCTGTCGCTGGAGCCTCTCTAATCTCCGCTGCTGCTGAGTACGACTAGTCCCAATAAGCTGTGGCGTGTCATCAGCATCCTCCTCCTCATCGCCATCATCCATGTCTTCGGCATCTTCTTCTTGAATTTTGTGACGGCTCTCCTCCTCTTCTACTACTGCCGGAATGAAGCCCGTCATGTCGAATCTTGATGTCATCAACCAGTGATCCACAGGCAAGAACTTCCGGCGAGAATCGCGCTCGTACACCATGCGTAACAAGCCGGTGACTAGACCCTTGACGTAATCGAGGCGCAGGCCGGCGACACCTCCGACTGAAGGTTCAGCGGCCTGCTTCTGCTGGACTTCGGCTGCTCTGGGGTTGAAGAAACTTATGCTGGTGCTGGCTGTCTCTCGCTCTTCAGCTTCGTTGATTTCGGAAGCGTTGAAGTACAGTGTGAACCCAAGGTTTTTCAAAAAAGTCGTCAATCCGCCTACTTCAGCTAGTGATAACGAATTATTGCGGCCAGCATGAGCATCCTGGCCTCCCAAGAAAAACTCTTCGTCATCCGTCACTTTCAGGACAAACGTGTAAAGTTCCAGGAAGACAAGAATCACCCTCCACTCATCAGCTATGGTCGCAGCACGATCGATCTCCTGCCTAGGGGGCTGCCAGAAAGCATGCTGTGCCAAACTGGAGGGATGACTAGTCGCATTCGAGGATCCATTGCTCTGAGTGTTTTTCGGTCGAAGAAAGTCGATCGCAGCTCTTGAATCGCGCGAGATGATCTCGAAGACCGACGACTGTTTTGACGCTTGCCAGAAATACTTTATGGCGGGCAATTTCTGTGCGCCTTTTCCAGAATTTGCGTTGGACGGGCCAATGTAGAGCCACATTCGAATCTCATCGCCTCTTCGTGGGAAAAACCGTAGGAGCGAAAGAGCATAGTTTGCCAGCTGTCTTGCCTCTTCTACCTTCTCGTCTTCGGTGTTTCCGGAAGACTCGGATGATCGGGTCAAGAGATTGCCAATGCCTTCTTGATTGACCAGGGACAGAATTTGCTCCTTCGAGAAATCGCTCACACCATTCGCCTCAACTTCGTCCCCGTCCGATATAGATCCTTCAATCATGTTAGTCGGTAAAGAGTTGAGTACTGCCGAAACAACTGCGACGAAGTCTTTGTGGACGGCATATGCCTCGGTCGAATGAAATTTGTGAGCATAGCGGTGGAAGTATATGAACAGTCCTAAGAAGCGCAACCGGGCTCCGGTATCGGTGAGCTCCTGACGCGTCTGAAGGACTGACTCCTTGAGAGAGGCTGCTAAAGCACTCGCTAGGATCTTGTAGTTAATCGCATTCGCAAGCGATTCTCGGAATTTGGTCGCGAAGGATGACGTGTCGACACTGAAGACAGGGAGCGTGAGGAAAGCATAGCCAAACGCTTCATATGCATTTACGGTGGCCCCAGATACAGTACTCAAGGGCGCAATAGTGGATGTGAAGAGCGCCTCGGTAGTCTCCGGGAGCCCCAGTTCAGGTGTTGTGCCACTGTCTTCTGATAATCTTGATACAACGCGTGCAAGGGTCTGATAATACTCCACGGGATTCCTCGCTGTCTGGACAGGGATCCGGCCTGCAAGAAATCGGAGGATCTGTATGAAATATCCGAATTGACTGGGCAGGCTTGGACCCTTCAACTGACGCTCCATAATCTTCAGGACCAAGCGCTGCAGCTTAAGATAGGCTGGTGACCAAGCTCCGCCGGATGATAGGCTCAGTTCCTCCACAGTTGCAAGCTGCCGCTGAGCAAAATGCTGTATCCTGTCGAGATCGCCTTGCTGGTGCGGGTCGGCGAACCGGAGGAGACGCTGCAGCTGTCCAAAAGATTCCCCATGCGAAGTGTACGGCGTTACCGCCTGCGGGGATGTAGAGGTCGCCTCCACAGCATCCCACTCATCTCGCAGAAGGCTGCCCACCTGCCGCCTGCTCCGGTGACCTCGCCATACTCTCTGTATCGTGCTTGCTGCCTTTTGTGCATCCCTCTCCCTCTGTCGCAGCAGACGGTCCTGCTGGGCGCGATCGAGAGCGGCCTGCGAACTGGCGCCGGAGCCAGTGCTGCCAAAGGCGTGCGTTCTGCGTCCACCGAGGTTGACCTGGCGAGGCCGGCGAGTGTTGCCCGTGAAGCTCTGGAACATGGCGACGAGACGAGGCTGTGTCCGAACGGAGGGTCTTCAGCTCCTCGGCCGTGCGCGAGGCGGTAAAAAGCTCCAGGGCGGAGTGGGCGTGGTAAGGGTAGCGGCGTGGGGGAAGAGCCGGCAGCGGCGAAGCTCAGCCGTCAAGAGTGCGGCATGGACGGCAAGGGCGGTCTGGCAGGGCAGAATCGGACGGTCGGACAGCTGGGGTGGCGGAGGCCAGGATCCTAAAGGCTGCCCTCCAGGTTCCGTGGGCTTCCAGCAAACTCCAGAGTCCAGTCGAAATTCCGGCGAGCTTCGCATGGCGCCCGCCATCTCCCCCGTTAATTCCGACGTGGCCCGAGCGCCCTGTTGTTGTGCGATCACGTGCACGGCCTTGGCATCCATGCACGTGCCTTCGGTGACATCTTTCAGTGTTTCAAACTGCTTCTACAATACGTCGACGGCGGTCGCAGGAGTGCTACATGCGTCTCGCTTCCCTCCCCGCCGTACCTGTTCAGATCCCCAATCGCATTGCTGCCCTTCTCCTCGAACCCCAGCTTCTTATATAACCGCATCGCCGAGTTGTCGGACGCAGTGTCCAGATAGACCACCGCCTTCTGCTCGTCTGCCTGCGGAAACACCCACTCGATCAACTTGGATGCCAGTCCTTTCCCCCGATGCTCGGGATGCGTCGCGATGTTCTCCAGCAGAAAATGCTTCCTCCCCCGCAGCACCTCCTCCCTCAATTCCCTCAACCCCACCGTGAACTCCATGATTAGGTCTTTGTTGCTGCTCTCCGGCAGCCTGTTTCTATACCCCTCGTCCTCGAAGCGCTGCCGCTCTGCCTTTTGCTCTGCGGTTTCTGGGGGATGCTCCTCGGTCGAGCCTGGCGCGGGCATCGCCCACTGTGCGACGGCAGCCACTTCGCCCGTCTCGCCGTGACGCATCACGATGAACCTGCTGTGCGGCTTCGCCATGTGCCGTTCTATGGCGGGCGCCATGGACTTGGCGAGCGTCGGTGGGTCGACATGCCCGAATTGTAACTGTGTGAAAGGGGATGTCCACGATAGCGCGAAGAGGTTGGCTATGGCCTGCGCGTCTTCTCTGGTCGCGTCCGAGAGTGCGTAGGTGGCCATGATGCTCGTATTTGGCAGCAGACCTTTCCAGGATGGCTTGCATAGAACATGAACTCTTGTCATTCCGAAAGATCGCTTACAAAGACCTGTTCCACCTCGGTAAAATCGTTTTGGTCTTCAAACCCGGCACGAGCTAGCCCAATCAATTTACTGTGGGGTTCATAGACACATAAGGCAATTATAGGTACACAATATCATGTCAGTATCGAGGATGAGAAATCAAGGAAAGCCTGAAAAGCATACACCAGTATTAAATGTTATTTTCGGAAATTTTTCGTCCAATCAGCATCTTCCTTGGTCTAGTGGTCATGATTTCCGCTTGTCATCCAGCGGAGAATTAATCTCTGTTGACAAGCGCGCGGGAGACCGGGGTTCGATTCCCCGAGGGAGAGATGTTTCCTTTTGCTTCTGTTTTACAGGTATAATTGTACTCGTGGAATATTGCTTTTCATGAATATCACTTCTTTTTGTTCTAGAATACAGTTCACGTTAACTTGAGGGCGAACTTGCAGAAGAGTAGGCAATCCTTGGTAAATGATAGCCAGCCGGAATGTGCTCTTCCAATTATTCTCTATCTCCTGATCACTAGTCTCACGTAAGGAAGAGAAAGCCGGTAACGGGATAAACATTTCAATCACCCATTTATTTTCCTATTCTGTTTTGAAGGCATCTGCATGCCAGCGAACTTTTATTATCTCTGCCTAAACTTGCCCTGTACGCTTATACGTAAACCCCGCCCTTTGCATCCACCCGTGCTAAAGACACCTATTTGATCAGCTGACCGGCTTTCCAGCTGAAATGTGGGGGCAGATGCATTGATCTTCCATAGGTTAAGCGAGTGGTTCCCAGAGTTGCACTGCGGCGGCAGTATATCCGGATGGGTGTATCCGTCATGCGAGCGGGGCCTTGTCTTGTTTAGCGAAGATGGATGCTGTACAGCAGTTGCGTGATCCAAAACGGCGCAGACATCAGATGACAAACAAAGATCAACCGGTGAACAGTTCTAGACATTTGACGTCCAGAACGTTAGAATACATAACCTAAAAAATATCGGGAACTATCGAGTCCGCATTCGTCTGTGCTCTCTTGAATCATATTGCTGCTACAATGATGATGTTCAATATTCCATTCTCTAGCTCGAGTACAAATCAGACAAACAGCATTGATAGAAACAAATGTGCGTCATCCTTTCATAGAGTAACCACACTCCTGACCATATCCAATCAAAAACAGTATCCCATCGTCAGTGATAAAGTATCAGTTGCATATCACACCTCAATCGTATCTGCACTTTTCAGCTCAGTGCGGGTACGTACTTGGCGTTAAACGATTGGTAAACTCGATCCGTCACAGGATATCTCTTGCATCTCTGATACATGTTGCAGTGAGAACCTAGGGAGACGAGACCTGTGACTGCAAATCCCACTATGGTCTTATAGGTCGCCGACCATTTCATCCAATTATGGTATGGACATCTCGGCTACATTGCTGCGCAGGAGTGGCAGGTAATAAATCCGCACTCGGTACTCTCCACCACACGTCCAGCTGAACCTCGTCCTCATTGAGTTGAAATACTCTTACAAGGTTTTAGATAATTTCAATATGGATGCAAAAATGGTGTCACCTTCTGTATTCCCTTGCCATCTTCGTTGAAATACGAGAAACCACCAATAGAGTGCGTCGACGGGTACCGAAGAACATCAGTTTCAGCCAGCCTCGAGTTTGCCACGTCGGCGCGTGCTCACATTTGCAGCACGGAATGGTATTCATCTTCCCGCTCGTTTCCGAATGTTCGGAACACATGCGGTCGTCTGGTGCCGAAACGGGTCTACGTTGTTGACGATCGTGGAGGCGATTGGGGATTTTCAGCTGGCATCTATCGCTTACAGTATCCAGACCATATACAGGAACTGCAAGATGTACGTGGCTCATGTGCACCTCGCCGACGTCGATAGCTGTCACTGTTGTGTATGGTTGCTTTGACTGAAGCTCACCTCTTTAACCAGATATAACTAGGGCATCAGTGTCAAGTATACTTTCACATCCTACAATCGCCTCAAAACCCAATAATCGAGGGATATACTGACAGCTTTAATAATATTTTGCTCAAATTTCCCTTTGTCTTGCTTTGCGATGGCTTTCGCATCATCATTCACCATGTCCGCCTCGGCCACCAACTATCACACGTTCAACCTTCAAATCCCGGTGGGATTGCATATTGTCACCCCAATGGCTACATCTAGCAGCCTCCTCGACCAATTTTCTCTGCTCCTTGCAACGGGCCTCGGCACTTTGCAGGCGTCCTCGCAGCGCACCGACATCGAACTTGCCGTGACTACCGGCGCCCTCGCGGGAGTCCAACAATATGAGCTTCACCTCGCCCTCCGCGAGCTAGCCTTCGAAACTGCGCAGGCAATCGCTGGTGACTTCGTCGAAAAGCTTACCGCGAAGCTGAAGCCTTCGCTTCCGTCTCCTCTACCACCTCCCCCTCCGCCTCCGGAGGTAGTACCTCCTGCGTCAGAGCCAGAACCTCCGGCAGAGCCTACGCCACCACCGAAGCCTAAACCTGAACCCGAACCAGCCCCTGCCGACCCCGTAACCATGCCGCCGACTTCATACGCAGCCGGCCAACAAGTCCAGAATCAAGGTATCGCGGACGCGATTGCCGCACTTGCACCTAATTGTCCTGCTGGATTTAGCTGGAAGAAAGAAGAAGGTGGTTGGAGGTGCGGCGGTGGGAGCCATACGCTGACGGATGCAGAGGTTGAGGCGGAGTATCGTAAGAACCAGGCCAAGTGATTGAAAATTTATATGATCCGGGCTCTGTCAGCACCTGCCGTTGATGAAAAATTTGCTTAACCAGGCTTTAATCTTCTCAATTTGATTTTGTTGTTTAGCTATGCGCAATCACGTCCTTGCCTCTGTTTTCACTTCAGGTCACGATTCTCAAGACATCGACCTAATAATTACTAACTAACTCTAGACGCATTTGCCTGAATTCGATCCAAAAGCTGAGTCACGATGACACTCATCAAGTTCACGGTCTGTCTCATTCTATATGATAGTTGTCTAAGTTGCATCACATCCTACCTACTCTATTACCCCAGTCTGTTTCCTTTTTTTTTTCTTCTGCTAAAGTAGTTATCAGCGTATTGCTGCCACCTCATTATGAGTTGGCCCAAGTCGCTCGCGTAATGCACACCTTTGAAAGTAAAAGCGTCGTTGCGGAGCGTGCCGGGGGCTCATCTAGTTTGCTTTCACTCGGTCAACCTGCTAGTAATGATTGTAGAGTGAAAATACTTGGATGCAGTGACTTTACTCATAGTATACGTAGTAGTAATATCATGCCTTGCTGTGGTTTGGCTGATCAATGGCTAAGATATCTTTTTTTGATTGCCCGGATTCGGCATTATATTTATGCATTTAAGTTTTGTAGAGCAGGTCTTCCAGTGTATCCCTAGTCTTAGTCCCACCGTTTATTTATCATGGAGTATAACTTACCGAATAGGATGATGCGCGTGGGGTAGTTTTAGAATTCACGACATCGATAACATCGGCATGCTTGGTTATATAATCGCGCCCTATAAAGTTATGAGGACGGTCAACGCTACGCCGTAGGCAGCAATAGGAGTTATAGAGTTGCTGACTTCAATCGAAGAACTGCGATAACGCAGACGAGTGTAACCCAGAGCGGCGATATCATGATATTGACCCTATATTTAAAGTAGTTCAATAGAGAGTAATGTATAGAAATGAAACCATTTCTGGAAGCGACGTTAGTAATCACAGCTCGGCCACTTCAGTGGTATTAACGAAATTGGGTGTGAGAAGGAATTTGGTGTCAACAACGGCAGCGACTCCAAAGATTGAGAGGACATTGAAGAAAACTATGAGGGGTCATGAGCGCACCGTAGGGTTCACCGATCGAGGAGATGCGAGGTTCGAAGCCGATGGAGTTCGAGAGAAGTCGAGGCAGTATATATGCGATGGATAGACTTGAGAAAAACTTACTTTCCGAAGGAGTTGGTCCAGTGACAATATCGGAGACGACTGTAGTACATGTGCTGGCTATTTTTAATATCCAAACCTCAAACTAGTAAACATGCTGTTGAGTGGCTATATTCTGCATCAAATGATATTGTTTAGCCACAGGCTGCGATGTCCGTTCTCACTGTAAGCTATTTCAGCATTTCTGAGGCTGAATAAACTTTCACTCGCAACATAGCCATTGCCAGACAAAATATGCATAATTAAATGGCACGCTTGAAGTATCAGGGCAATGACCTAAAAGCTCTAAATCTTGTAGTCAAGGTCCAAGAGGTTGTCCTGGCGGTGTAATTGCTGTAACTGTAATACGGATTTTTATTGCTAAATTTCTATGGGAATACGATTTGGAGACCGTGGAGGGACAGGAAAGTGCGTCTTCGGAGAATGATTTTAAGTTCTTACCTGTTGGTAGAGACCGTCATATTGGGTTCGCTTTAGACCCATGCATGGTGCACACCATTAGTGAGAAGTAATACATATATGCCGTGAAAATCTCACATTCAAGGTGTTTGGGATGGTTTAGAAATGTTTCGTCACTAGGGAACCTGCTTTCCAAGGGCGAATGTTTTCATTGAGACTAAGCAAATAGAAGCACGAAGATAATGGGTGATTCCATGTCGCCAGCCAAATCTAGCAAAATAAAACCAATGAATACAGTCCCGGCTGTCCACTCGCGGAAGATCGAGTTAGGATATAATGTAAAATATCATAATAACTGATTCTTGATGGAAAAACGCTATATACGCCGTATAATAAAATGAGATTGCATAACGTGAATTTTACCGTAGCATCTCAGATATGGTTGAGAATAACTATGCAACCTGTAGGCTGGCCCTTCTATATTTCTACAAATGGAAGGGGTGATTTTTGTACCTGTAGCAGTCTTGGGATCAGCAGTGTTACTATAACTAAGCGAATCATGTCATTGAACTAAACCCGCTTTACAGAAACTCCCCAGAGTCGTCGGCTCCTTATGATTAACATATTGTCTTTAGTAAGTATATAAGAAACCCTCTTGTTCTTCAAGCACAACTGTGCCACGCTTTGCTTTCTTGTTTTGTATCCAAGACCACACTGTCATTCCAGCCGTACAAACCAACACACAAAGATTGCATGCTATTGAGGCATACATTCCGGGAAGATACTTTGGCTGGTCCTGACTACGAAATACCAGGGGTCCAGCAATACCTCCGATGCCGCCAAAGGCTGAAAATAGGGCACTTGCGAATGCCCTCTTCCAGTGACCGCGAATATTATTTGCTTGATAGGTCATTACTGGAGGGATATTACCATTTGACCCGGCAATAATTAGAAAGGTAGAGAAGTATCGTGTAGGATTGTGGGTGTGCCAGCCCAAAATAGCGAGTCCGATTATGGCTAATAAGGCGTTAAATGCGATGAAAGGTGCACGAATACGATATCGATCGCTTAACCAAGCTTGGCCAAACATGTAAAAACAAGCAAAGATCCACGGAGGAGCGTTGAGACATTGCGCTTGCGCAACACCAAAGCCTGCAACATCAGTTTGGATAGTAACACAAAGGGGGATACGACGTACCCATTCCTAATAAAATAATAGGTAAGAAATAATTGATAGAATTCCCTACTGTGATGACGCAGAAGAAAATGAAAGAGTAAACCCAAATTCTAAAGTCACGAGCTGGCTTTAGAAATGCGCCGAATGTGAATGGCGGTGTAATCGCATCACCGCGGTCGCGATCTACGCGGCGGACAACGAAGTCGCGCTCAGCTTCACTCAAAAAATTCCATGATCCATGAGCGTCGTCAGGGAATCCAACAAGAAGGACATATCCAGTGAGCGCAGCCACACAGGAGATGATCCCTTCCACGATGAAGATCCATCTCCAGCCACTAAGGCCACCTAGGCCACTCATTTTACCTATCCCATAGGCAAGAATTCCACTAAAGGTTGCAACGACGCATGAAATGCCGTAGAAAGCCGAATATCTCTTTTGTAAATCATACCTCACGTACCATGTACTCATTAAGTACACAGCACCGGGGAAGAAGCCGGCCTCAAAAGCACTATTGTTTGATGTTAGAAAGGATTTTCTGGATTATAAATAAAGATAAGAAGTGGGTGAATTTGTAGTACCCAATTAGAACTCGAAGGCCGGCCATTTGTTTCCACGAATGGAGGAAGCCTAGTCCGATAGTTCCGACTCCCCATGCGAGCACAACCGAACTCAAAAACCATCTAGGGCCAATCCGCCTAGTGAGAATTGTACCAAAGGGATGGAAGATGGTATAGGATGCAGAAAAGCTAACAAGGATAATCGAAAACCGCATACCAACTTGAAGTTGGAGCTCTTTGTTCAACCCGGCTATGGCGGCTGTTGAAAAGTTGATACGATCCATTAATGATACAATGTACAGCAGAGAAAGCATCAATACTAGCCGATAATCGCTGTAATCACAATCAGTCAATGTCTCGATTTCATTATAGATTTTTGTTCAGCGTTTAGAGGATATTAAACTTGCCATACATAAGGATATGTATTTGCACTTACATTCGGCGGATTATCATCTTTTGTTCGTCTAGTGAATAAACCTCATCGTGGTCTATATTCTTCTCGACGGAAAGGCTCTCCGCATGGCCAATATCGACGGACGACTTCTCCACAACATTGATCGGAGAGCCCGTACATCCCTTAGTAGTCATGATACTTCAAAGACCGAGCGTAACCAGAAGGTGGGACACAGAGCTACACACCAGAAATGAATTGAGCGACGCAAAGTACACAGCCGGGACCGTTGGCTTTTAATACACAATCGCGCACGGGAAAAATCACCAGGATCTAGGAGGGGAAGGACCTGCAGATCTCCGCACGAAATCACCCTTCGCCACCCATGAATGCACTTTCCATATCGGGAATTTGGTGCAGCGATAATGATAAGCAGTGCTCAGTCAGGTCATTCGTACCACGATATAGCAGGATTTGGTGGTTGGGATTAAAAAGGTGAAATACCACGTTGGTAAAGCAAACTAATAAACACAAACACAGACAGGATGGTCACACGTAGCTTGTTTCCCATGTACGTTCTGTATTATTGAGTGCAGACCGTGCTGCGACTGATGTTCTTCCATGTGGGTCTGGCCATGCACCGGTTTCTCTCGGCCAATAGCTTGAAAGAAGTGGGCACGCCACTGCAGACCCAACATTGGCCACGTGTATCGACCCGCAGCCAAGACCCGCGAAGTCCGATTGCAAACTAACCTCAGACGACTCCTTCCCGCTCGTCAAAGAGCTTAGCCAGCGTGCGAGGTCTTGATATTCCCTACAAGTGCGGGGTAAAGATGGCTTACTCTGGAGTCCTAAGCAGTTTATACTATTTACATTACTCTGTGCATTTTCGCCCAAAAGCTTTGAAATGATGAATCTCCTTTTCTGTTTCTGTTCGTTCAAGGAGTGCTGTGCATCGTTACTTCACGCAGAGCCATTTCCTCAAATGACTGAAAGAAGAATTAAGTCAAATGTTCCGCCACGTGTTGATAGGTCCTCAAATCTAGATAGAACCACCATATTTAGGTCCATATAGTCAGTTGGAGGTGGGGGGTGGTTGATCTTGTAGTCGGGACCAACAAAAAGTACTGCACTAATTAACACAGTTGTTGATGTGAAATTTGGTTTATACATATGTTGTATATATTGACTAATTAGTTATAGACGTAGTAATGGCTTTATTAGCTTCCATCCGCAACACTATAGACCGCTTTATTTGCTGTAAATTCTTGTTTTAATAGCCAAGTGGCTAATAACTCGGGGTTTTTTGCGCAATACTTGCAGCTAAAGCACTACCAAGTGCCTAGAAGAGGACAAATAGCGGATTACCAATGAAAAGGGCTTTTGCATCCAGAACTACGTGCAGAGCGGAACGCAGGATTTAGAACATCATGCCAAAGCCTATACTCACGAGGTTCTGGTACGAAACCTAACGTCGAGGTCCGCCGGCGACCCTAAGAGTTTCAATAAGGCTGCACTTAACGGTGAAGATGGTGGGGCCTATGTTGGTGAATGGAATACACCTGAAGTCGTGGTGCACTCTTTGGCACTTTTGCTGAATTAGAGAAATTAGGTATTCACAAGAAAGGGTATTAATAATGGAAGTCTTCGCCAAAGATGTTATTTTTGTGTTGATTGATCTTTCCCTCATGAGCGAGGTTCTGCCATCCTCTATCTAGTGGCTCATAAAAGATATCTTTGCATTTTCCGAAAGAGAAAAATTGACAGCGATTCATTCTATTAGGGATAGATGGAACCTACTTGTTTGGTACTCTCTCCTATGGATACGAACCAACTATTAACTTCAAGGGTTTCCTTACAAGTTTTAGGGCGTTTGTCTACCTTTGCAGTGAGTTTTAAATGAAGTGCTGATCCACCCAAACTGTGTCTATATGTTAGTTCTGCGGATAATAAAAGAACATTACCATCTTATAGTTTCCTGATTAGTGGAGCCCTATTCTCAACACAACACGTTATACTATGAATTTCCTCATCTAAGCCTCGTTTTTCGAGTCTTTAAGACAGTCCAATAGATGAGAGATCACTCAATATGCCCGGCCCGTAGAATTGCAACATACCATTCTCCGCCATTCAATTGTCCCATTTGGCTTCCTGGCATCCCGGTAGTCTGTCTGTACATTTGTAACCGAGTTGTAAGAACATGGCACGACAAGCGCTTACTCGTAATAAAGGCATTTATAAGGCACTATTTATAATATGACCTCATTGCTCGATCGACGATATACCTCTATCACTGTTTACCTCGTCTCCCACATCGATACACGTTTCACCAGAGAGTTTGTCCTATGTGTATGTCCGCTACATTCCGGGAACATGGTCAGTCTTCATAAACAGATGTACCTATTCGGGTGAGTATGAAGAGTGTGTTAGTCTTTGGTTGTTCTGCTTACGATCTGTCTGCTCAGGCTGACCGCGGCTGTCATTGTGCATACTGAATCGGGCTTGAGTTATGTGAATACCGTTTCCGTCTATTGGGATAGCAGACTCTACGATCTCAAAGGAAAACGCAAAACGAGGATAGATGGTGAAGGCATGGTGTAAGCATCGAAGGAGTAGTAGATGCAAAATTATCGGACAACGTTTGACGTTAATATCACTTGGAATATGGTAGCACATAAGTGCTCTAGGAATCGATTAGTACGATAGCTTTGAAAACCACAACGTTGAGACCGGTCTGTGTTGTGCTACAATGCCCAAACATAAATGGCGCTGCATTGGCTAGCCATGGTCGCGCATGAGATTGACGTCTCACGAAAGTGGAATGCGGGAAGTGATACCTGCGGCTAGCTGCTCTTGATTTATTGTGTAGTCCAATTTCAAAAAACTTCGAGGACCTCATATAATGCTTCTGGTGCCTGGACAAGAACGCACTGTAAGCCGTATCGCACCTCGGTCACGCCCCCATATAGCGCTTGACATCCCAATCTTTGGAATATTTGCCTCTAAAGATGAGATCCCCAGGCTGAGTGCTGTCTTGAACTCCATTTATCTTTTGTTTCGGTTCAAACTATGACGGTGTACGGTTAGAACATTTTGGGTGATAGTCGTCTGGACATCCTACTCATACATACTATGGCGGGTCGAGCTACATACTTACTTACCGCTTGCAGTGTAATTTTTTTTCCTTTGGTATGTGGAAAAGTAATTTGGTATGAGCCGGTATTTGCTTAATCTCTCGAACATTAACTTTTGGGGGTTATGCCTCTATCTAACTAACATAAGAATAAGTAAAAAAATGCAAAAAAAAAAGTGGACCTGTTGGGATTCGAACCCAAGCTTACTCCCTTTCACCTAGCATGCGCAGTAAGCGCGCGGGCGCATGCTAGGTGGTTAGGTGACCCTGCCAAGGGTTGTTTAGACGGCCTGGCTAGAGCTCGTCGACCTACTAGTGGGAAGCTCTACCACTGAGCTACAGGTCCTTAAGATATTTTTGATAACTGTATCTCAAATTTTAAAGTACATATACGTCTTGTTTAAATTAACTTTGTGGGATTACATAATACTAGTCATTGTGTGTTGAGGCGCGCAAGTAAGTGAATAAAGCTCTTCTTTATCGTGCCACTATTTCCAACCATCTGCCGCATCACAGCGTTTCTCGTCGGGTGCTTTTGTTCGATTTCTCTAGAGAATTCAGTGTTGCACAGATCATATCATGGGCTGCAGAGCGAGAGACAACATGGGAAGAAGATATTGCGCACTGTATTTTTGGCCTCCTTGGGGTTAATATACTTGTTGTGCGGTGAAGGATCGAGGGCATCTGAGCGTCTTTGGCAAGAATTTATGAAAACATGAGCAGATTATTCATTGTTCAGCTGGCGAAGCTCCGAAGCGGACCTTCCCAAGCGGCCAAGCCTAGGAGCAGAAAGACGCCCACTCGCCAGTCTTCTATAGAATATCGAGACTGCAAGGATATCGCTGTTCAGAAGCTTTATTGGTTACAATTTACATTGGCCAACAGAGGGCTACGCGTCGAGTTACCTCTGATAGAGATTGATCGGAACAGTTTTGCCGGAGTCCTAGAATATATTGGATCAGACAGTTGTCCACTTGCCATATATCTCAGGGAGACGCGTCCAGGAGTATATCGTCAGATCTGCTGTGCAGATGAACTTCGCAGAACCATAATGAGGCAATTCCTAGACTACAGAGTTTGCAAATTGGGTCAGCAGTTTCACGTACTCGAACAGGATCAGCTATTGTCAAAAATTCTGAAGAAACACTCATTCCAAGTTGACTTCAAAGCGATTACTCGATGGCCTTTATATAGCCCTAATGACAACAATCAGTGGAACGCGACATAAACTCATCAAGGCAGCTATACACTCAGTTTAGGGTTTACTGGTCAGTATGGTGGTCTGGACGAACACTTCGTTGTGATCGTAAAGGTCCACAAAATCGAGTTTGGTTGGATATCACAGAAATCGGTCAACATGAAACAGTTGAAGTTATTGCAGAGAAATACTGCCATTGCCGCGAGAATCAAAACGGCCATAGTACTAAGCACAGGTGCCTAAGAAAGAATCTAGGGACATACTAATTCTCAAAATCTCTTTCACGTGGGATGTCCGTTCATGTTATAATCTATCGTGGTGAACGGTGGCGTCGATTCAAAGTAGAGATAGCGGTAAAGGTCAATAAATGAGAGAAAGCGTGGGATTCGTTTGGAACAAACCCTATTCGCATGTATAGAGACTATCTCATTACTAACCGTCAAATACGCTCCTTAAGCTCGCAACATATACTTCCGTCACTTCGCCTCTAACTCGCCTCCAATTTCCTTCTCAAACTGTACAAAATATAGTCCTTCATCTGCGCCGTCCCTCCCTTCCGCAGGAAATGGCACCCTCTCTCCCGTCCTTACATACCCCCTTCTTTCATACCACTCAATCAGTGCCGCTCTCGAACTCAATGCGTCCAGCCCCACCTTCTTCACCCCCAGTACAGCCCTACAATACTCCTCACCCTTCTCTAACACACGTCGCCCCAGCCCCGCTCGCTGCAGGCTCTGGTCCACAGCCAGCATAGCGAGGCGGCCTAGCCCGTCCGGACGGCGGAAGGTGCCGATAGTGCCGACAAGGGCGCTGGAGAGTGTTTCAGCGATAATGAAGGCACTATTAGGCTTGGTGATGATGGACTCAACCTGAGAGAGGGCGAGCGTGAAGCCTTGGTTTAGTTTTTCGTCAGCGGTCCAGGAAGTACGTGGGTCGGAGGCACGGAAGGCGGATTCAATGAAGGAGCGAATGGCGGAGGCGTCCTCGAGAGTTGCCACGCGGAAGGTGATTTCTGGTTGTGTTGACATGGTGGTAGTTAAGTTGCTTTCTTTGTGACGGGATATAATATAGCAGTCGCTTGGTGGCTGGGTAGATTGTCGTAAGGAATCTTTGTGATCGAGTCGACTTTTATGTTAAATGAAATTACGATGAAGGGTTCGCTTGTTATCGTTTAAAGTGATGTGGGCTGTGATAGTCATGAATAAGGCGTGTAGGGCGCCCGTGTACTTTTGTACCGCTAAGGGCGTCGTTTAGGCGACCTCGCTAGGTGTTAGTCTCGCTAGGCCAAATTTGTACAGCATCATGGAATTCTAATTCAGGCCCTCAGATTATTCTACCTTCTTGTTCGGGAATACATTAACTGAAAGCAGCCAGTCGGCGGTGAATGCTTAGTCTATCGTTTGTATCAATGTAGACACTTTCCAATCCTTTGTTTCCTGCGTACCCACACATCTTTCTTGTCGCCTTCGCCCGCTCCGGGCCTTAGTTCCACCTCCCACACCTTTAGCTTGTAGCCCCCATGGTCTGAGGTCCCTGTATGCAGATCAAACGACCAGTTGTGTTTCGGACAAGTAATCCCCGAGCTGAGCACAACGCCGAAATCCTCGATATCGAAGGGCGTACCATTAGACAGTGGATATGATGAGTGCGGGCATTCCTATTCCGCGGCAATCAGCGTGTCTTCTACTGGCTGATTGGAACCGAATATGATGATTTCAATAGACACATAAGAGCCAGTGCCTTTACATTCTCATCTATCCACATATCATGTCCACACCGCTACCTTGGTATGTTTCCAACATCCTGGACTCAGAGAGAGGAAAGGGGAAAGGAAAAAAACAGCCAACTCCGGCTGACCGCGAGCATACATACATGATTCACCGCAACAAACCCCTCCCCATAGCGAAACACCATAACCTGGTCTTTGATGTCCCCGACATCAGCATTCTTCCACTCGTCAACAGCCACCTCTTTGGTTTTCGAGCTGTCATCGCACGGCACGTGGAAGATGCGGCAGCCCGGCGTGTAGCCTTTGCCATTACTGCAGGGCCGTTGTTCAGCCACACGCATGGAGGAGTCGATGCTGGGGTACGACGATGCGGGGCCGGCGTTGAACCTGGCCGGCGCACATGGTTAGTTCCTGGCCTGGAATACTGCTGGGTGGGCTAGCGCAGGTACCATGCGTCGCCTGTGCGGGAGGGAGGGTTGAAGGCCTGAATCAGGGATGTCATTGGGTAAGAGTGGATGGGCGAAGTATACGGGTGGAGGTGGAAATTTGGCTAGATACGCTATCGATAAGCAGGCTATTCATCGTTTAACGTTCACCAGCATTGCTATAATCGAATGATATGTGATTGGATGAAAGTATCTCTCCCTATGCGTAAAGACTACTAGTGGTAGTTTGGCCATAATAAGAGTCGGAGAAATGTGGCTTTTAGGGTTGAGGGGTACAGAGATCGACTCTAGATTAGTCAGCAACTTCCCTTCTCATTCACCCCTAGGAGCAGGAGGTCAATGCTCGACACCGCCGCCAACGCCTTTGCAAACTCAAGCCCGCCATACAGCTTCATTTCCTGAGCTTCGAGCTCTTATCTAGCTGTCATAATGGCCGCCCAACCCACGCCCTCCCGCCCTGCCTCAGACCGCCGTACCTCCGCCATCCACAAGCGCGCCTCTCTCCTCCCGAAACCCTCCTCTATAGTTCTCGACCCTACCGTTATAATCGCTCAACACGCCCTGCTCACCGGCACCCAGCCCATTACTGTCGGTCCACGCGCAGTACTTCACCCACACTCCAGAATCAGCAGCGCTGTTGCTCCTGTCGTTATCGGTGAGGGTACCGTGCTGCATGAGCGCGTGAAGATAGGAGTTGCAATGGGAGATACAGCAGAAACAGATAGCAAGAGGAGTAGTGTCGCGAGCAGTACGCAGCGTGATTCGCTGAGAAGGGAAGGAACAGTGATAGGCAGGAACGTAGTTGTTGAGACCGGTGCAGTTGTTGAGGCAGCAGAGATCGGGGAAGGGAGTCTGGTAGAGGTAGGAGCATATTTGGGGAGGGGGTGTGTAGTTGGTAAAGTATGTGGACCCATTTGTTGATGATGACGAGGGATAAGATGCTCACGAGGACAGTTTTGTACCGTGGCATCGCATTGTACAGTTCCTGCGAATGCGCACTTACCGGACTATACGGTTGTATTCAATGGGTCGCAGTACAGAGCCGATAAAACGTTACAGCTTCGGCCTGAGCTACAGGATATGAGAATCGCGTTTCACGTCAAACAGCTGGACACATTCAGGAGACTGATACCAAACAACATCGGGAAATGGGCTTGAAGAGAACATTGCCGGCCATCGACGATATGCATATCGATACTTTACCTTTGAACAGCCACTACCTGCTGCACACTAAAGGGCATTCGAGGGTTGCAGGTGCGTATCCGGTCATTCTTACCCTGAGACTTGGCTAATACTCAATCTACTAGATCTAGTATATACTGTCACCCGTAGGCCTCTTGATGTCATATACTTCATGAAGAGACTAGACCAAGACTGACGATAGTGGGGACCGTGGAGGAATAATAGAAACGTGATGCCATGGGAGACCGTTACGAGATATAACAATTCAACATGCAGTTACAGGAGCCTGCCCTGAGGCCTGGACACTCAAAATTTATGCCCGTATCATCCAGGAACAATATAAGCGCCAACTCTTTGGAGTAACAAGAGACCATCCGTACAACAGTTGACAGCTCGCTAGGCCAACTATGGTGTCGAAACAATCTGCCGCTTGCGGAACTGTAAGACTGGACCATCTCTCTCCACAATGAAAGCATCCTGGAGATGGAAACACGGCACATCTTTCCCGTTCATAGAGCTCGTGTGCCTGGCACCCTCACCACGCGCCCACTCTGGTGCTAGACGGAATTCGAGCTTATAAATCGTCTTCGCCACCACGAGCATCAACTCTTGCAGGGCGAAGCTCATTCCCGCGCAATTGTGTGGCCCAATCGAGAAGGGATGGAAATTTGCTTTGATCTGTGAGACTTGTTCTGCTGTATTATCCTTACTGATAAGCCACCGTTCAGGCCGGAATATCTCGGGATCGCCGTAAACCTGGGCGTTGCGGTTGTCAGCCCATCCAGCGGTACCGACCGTGATGCCCTCAGGGTAAAACTCCCCGTCTATTGTAATTCCTCCACGAAGCACAGTCCGCGGTAGCTCGGATAGTCCTGCGGGCGACATACGCAGCGCCTCGTCTATGCAAGCTCGTGTGTATTTGCATGACGAAAGCTTTGTTCCAGGCTCGATCTCACCGATCGACGCAAACGCACTCGTGATTTCCTGCTGCAGCTTTTTAAGCACATGAGGATAGTGGCTCAGGTAGAAGAGCAAGCCTGACAATGTTACTGACGTGCTGTCCGACCCCGCAATTATGATCAATCGCAGCTCTGCTACAAGACTCTTTTCATCGTACCCTGGATTGCCCGTCTTGGGGTCTTTAGCATGGTATAAGAAGTGTACCATATCCTCACGTGTACCCTCCTCCCGATGCTCGCATCTCAATCGTTCCGTCGTGCTTTCTTCTGCAAAATCATCAAACGCCAAAGTAGTCTTGTCTCGCGTGGCCATTAGAAGGCTGCCAAGCCCCTTCGGCCTCAGATACCGAACCACCCGCAGAAACGGGGATTTGGCGATCATGTACATCGATTTCATTAACTCGACGCTCGATCGCGGCACCACTTTAATGGGGTTCTCATCAGGCTCCTTCGTCCCAAACGACCTCCCAAAGCACACGTCGCCTAAAATGTCAAACACTAGAAAGTTCGCCCAATCGGTGAAATTTATTGGCGGCGTCCAGTCCCCCCTGATGCTCTCTCGCAGGGTCAATTCATGCCACCTATCAATGTGGTGCTGCATAAATGATGTCGACGCCTTCAACGATTTATTCGTAAACGCGAGGTCCAGCAACCGCCTCCTCCGATGGTGCTCCGCATTTTCCACCGAAGTAAACGTATTCAACTCTTTCTCGTGGCGCGCGAGCGCATTATAGAAGTCCGCACGGCGCACATTGGCACGACTGTTGTAGATGTCACGGTGGGCGGACGGGTTGCGGAACAGCACGCAGTCAGGCGTAATGCGTATCTTGGGGCCGTATTGTGAGAATAAACGCTCCAGCCAGAGGTGCCGGTTGCCTTTGCGGGCGTGGTAGGCAGAGGGCCAGGGGGAGAGACGGGCGAGGAGAGGACCGGGGACGTGGGAGAGAGGGTGGAAGAAGAGGCTCTGGAAGACGGTTACGAGTAGATAACTTGTGGTCAGAAAGAGAGTGAAGACGAAGATGTCGAAGGGTTGGAGGGCAATTACGGAAATCATGGTTGGATTCCAGAGAGAAGAAAACAGGGAAGGGAATTGGTGCTTGAAAGTGGATGAGACGGTGTGGATGACGGGTTTATCATCTTATTTACCTAAGATTGTTGTTGGCTGTTGTCGTTCTTCGTTTAGCGCGTTATGGTGGAAGGGCGTAGCACCCGATCTGGAGTTGTCGTTAAGCCTATGTTGGGGGTAGCGCTGACGGGATTGTGAATCCGTCACAACAGAGAAGGATTGGCATAAGCGTAGGGCTTTTCCTTCCACAGGTGTACGCGCGAGCTTGTTGGTTACCAATTCGATGTTGTTTCGAGGCGGTAGCTCCAGCGACAGATGCGTGTTGATGGCCGTCGTGGGGTGCAGTGTACTCGTGATGAAATACTACACGAGACGTTGCTGATCACGCGGGAGTAGCTAGAAGCCAAATAAGACGAGCGGATTTTCCATGTGACCGCCGAGGGAACGGAGTAAAGTGTGGTGAGAAGCTTGGCTGTCGGTTAGATAGAATATATTATATGGATTCCTTTGTTGGCTTTTTGAATCCCTGCGGGCTAACGGGCTTTTTCTAAAGGGAAGAATGGGCAGATATTGTGTACTGGGACTCTCTGGGGGCATTTTGGTATTTAATAAGATATCGACTACTTATATAGGCTATGAGAAGAAAGTCGGACAGCGAATCGTATTGGGCGTTTCGATTACGTGAGTGGTGAGTCAACGCCTGACGGCTGTGAGAATCCAAGTCTTGTAAATTGAATTCTGAAGGTCTCTGGTTGATATGCCAACCGCAAGAGGCTCGATCCAAACCCACAAAGTTCCTG
>Ga0247757_10000204_pt1 | contig 49267 bp, 52 predicted proteins | sample UWRJL126311R4_FD_180929 | JGI IMG/M metagenome (GOLD analysis project Ga0247757, IMG submission 180929) | Plant litter microbial communities from Arlington Agricultural Research Station in Wisconsin, United States - UWRJ-L126-311R-4 | ecosystem: Environmental > Terrestrial > Plant litter >... | reverse complement strand
GGACCAGGGTAAGTTATTTAACCGCGCTTACTCAACCCGAGCATAGAAAAGCCGGCACTACGACCCATCTAGGTACCGTTGGCAACGGAAACAATCGCCAAGTGCAAGACGCAAGGGACTCGTGGGATGTTTCTTGTGGCTCATCCAAACTTGCGGATCATTGCAGGTGCGTTACAGACACGCAAAAGGCACCTTGGGGGGATTGCCTCTGTTCGCAACGCATCTCCCTCACTTCCAGGCGCCTGCTTACGCATTTTACGTGCGTTTTGAATTTCTGAAATACGAGGTGTACAGCCGGAGCGGGCTCCCGACGTTTGGAAGGAATGGTCCAGCCGCTGTTGCCTGTTTGGCCGCAACATTCACGTCCCGCAATCCCGCCCTCTGGCGTTCCACCTCTTTCCTCCTCAGCGTGATTGATGACAGCGCCAACCGTCTTACACTGGTGTCTTTCTCTCGGCCTTGCTGGTCTCGGATTGCATGTGACCTAAAGCTTCACAGGGAAACATGGGAGTAGTCGAATTTCTCTGCGACCGGCGTTTCCATCGACTCTATACTCTTGTCCCAAGCACAACTACTGGTCGGACTAAGCCTTTTCGTATATCCTATGCTGATTACGGAGATTCCACTAGCGATGCAGTCGTATTGTTCTGCGGGGCTTTGATGGGAGGACGAATGTCTTACTCTCCGCTTGATCAGTTAGCCAAGAAATACAGAGTACGCATCATTCATCCAGACAGACCTGGGGTCGGCGGTACCGATGCTGTTCCATTAACCGAGCGAATATCTCTGTGGCTTGGTTAGTCACTCTCGTTCTACTTCTCCGACGAGAGCTTATTCCATACATCTTAGAACTAGTACCACAGCTTCTCTCACACCTCAACATCACCCATGTCTCAATTGCCAGCCACAGCGGCGGTATCCTCTATGCACTTAATACAATAATCACATACCCAGATTTACTGCATCCGCAGAATCCCTATGTTTGTTTCTACGTAAGTAGATGTCATAACGCAATGCGTGTTTCAGAATACTCACTTTGCAGGCCTCATGGGTCCATCATTTCCATTCGAAGGTCGGACATCTTATGGCCACAGAACTCCTTCCCGCAGCCGCCATTGGTAAATTTGCATCATTAGCCCATTTTGTGAATGACAACATCATGCCAATTGGTGGTATGAGCAGTGGCTTCGTCCAGAGTATGAAGACGTCCTGGCTCTGGTCAGCTCCTGCACCGACGCCTGCCCTACATTCCGTAACAGACGAGGAACACCCGTCACTTATAGCTTTGGATGATCCCAGCGTCGTGGACGAATTACGTCAACTCATTGCTACGTACGTCTTCGCGGAGACTCATGATGGCCAATCAGCCGATGCACAGCTGTTTCTAAAACACCCTCAGTCTATCGCATGGTGCTCTTCTAGTATCATCTGGTCAGACATCGACGATTTTGTGCCGATCTTGTCGAAAGCAATTGAGGAAGACGGCTTAAGTAACAATGGAAGAAGCTGGACGATAGATGCGTTCCACGCTGAAAACGACAACATGGTTGGGGTACGAGGTAGAAAGTGGTTTGACAGTTGCTGGGAGCCCGGACAGTCTCCTTCCCCTCTTGCGAGCGAGGCCACTATGGATAATCAAATCCAGCGGGAGCAAGCCCCGCCTAAAATGTCGTACCATTATAGGAGTCAAGTCGTCAAGGGTTCGGATCATAACTATTTAACTGATCCTGCTTTTGGGGCTGTGCAAATATGGTTGGCGCGTGTGCGGGCATCTTTCCTAATCCCCAGCAAAAATTGATCCCTTTCGATTCACTGAAAGCATAAGCCTAGAGCTAATAATCTAATGACATGGATGGACGGACTGATGGAGAAAAGCGAAATTTGGATACCACTTTAACAATGAAAGCCACGAACTCCCGATACGCTACGAAATGTGCCCTAGATCTAGAGAGGGTAAGGGTTATAATGGCATTAAAGAGGCTGCATGTTTCTAAGTTTTTGATGATGTTTTAGAAGATTATGTAGGTAATGACTGAAAGGGATTCAAAAAGGCATTCCGAGTGACTGTTAATGACTACTATACCCAAGTACAAATGCCTAAGCGGACTGAACCATCCTAACTGCAGAGCAAAAACAGGATCAACCGAATCGACAATGCTCATTCTATTCCTTGACTAAAACACGGCAGGCGTGAACTCCGGTCTCGATTCGTAATCAATAAGCCTTGTGGATGTTCGCTTAGCGACGCCTACCGAAGCTATAAGACGCTTCTTTCGCCACAAGCTTTCGAAATCGGGATGCAGAACTCTGTGGATGCTTAGACTAGATGTTCAACCTATAATAAAGAGGGCTGAGAGTAAGTTCTACCGCGGTAAAGAGAGATCATCAGCAAAAATATCATGGCATCACGGAGGGACGTTTGAAAGCGGTTGGTATATCCATCCGGTTGTGAATCATTGATAGGTATTAGATTCCATCATTAATGCGCTACTTGGTAGGCTAAAAACGGTGCAGACTTTTTCCCAATTTACCCCCTCGACCCAACCCTTTCACGGGCAGTAGAATCCAAAGCTCCTGAAGAACTGGTTGTTGGTGAACCAGTAGCAGATGTTGTCCGTGTCGGTGGGGAAGCTGAGCGCCGACCCGTCGTTGGGCGCCTGGTTCAAGCCGGTGTAGAATTTCAGGTGGCAGCCGGGTTCGGCTGTGTTGATGTAGAAGGAGCCTATTTGTTGGTTTCTTTGTCAGTAAAAGGCTCTCGCGGCGTATAGGAACCACAGAGCTGAGGGGAAAAAGAAAAAGAAAAAGGGAATTGATTACGTCGTTCAGCAGCGAGGTTTCCCTTGGATCCTGGGTTCAGATGGTAGTGCTCCTTGAAGTCACTGCACTGGGTGCCATAGAAGGCATTGAAGTCCACGGCGGAACCGAGAGCGAGCAGGCTCGTAAGAGAAATGAGAGTGGCTTGGATATGCATGGCGGGCAGTGGCAAGAGTGATGGGCGATCCGTGGAAAGTCTTCAAAGATGAGGATATAATACGATGGCCTTCGTCTTATGAGTCTTTATACGATAGGAAACAACATCTCCATTGACCTATTCTGTAGATTTTTGTATGCTGATGCTGATTGAGCATTGCAAAGGTCAACCGCTTCGTACGAGTCCCGCATCCTTTCATGCTTTCAGGTCTGGCGGCGACCATGCAAATGCAGAAGCTTCACGATCTTTGAATATTCGTTTCCTAATCATGGATCCATGACCGTCACAAGCCTGCATATCCGATGGCCATCGTAAGACATGCTGCCCGTGCGTGTCTAGTGCTATTCAGAATTGTGGGACACACTCGATGTGTAAGCGCCACTACCAGCCCTAATAGCAATTTTACCTCGACGGGCAAGTAAAATCTTGCCAACAGAAATTAACAACGCGGGTAGGGCCGAAATTTCCAGCAGCTGCGCTGGGAACAGAGTATTTGGTGCCTTTGGCTATTAGGTCATTGCTCAAACCAATGCATGCTATAGGTTCAACATAAGCAGTGATAACCATGACTGATGCTGTGTACACCTACTGTCTAGTGGGTTCTTTGCTGACAAGGTGAAGTCTCAATAGTACCGAACTCACTAGAATGGCAATCAGAGACACAGGGACAAAACTATCAGACCGTGGATGCTTGGAGTTTGCGAAAAGGAATTGCTGAATATTAGCATGGACCTTACATTCATTACATTGGCGCCTAAATTTTTGATAATACATCTTTTGCTCGTCACTGGCAAGGTATCCCACTACGACCAGTGTGCGCAGATCTAGATCAATCGGTCAAGATCTCGATCCTCCCTTACATGAATGCACTAAAGCGCAATAATGCTAGCTTCTCTGCATACCCTCAATACACTCCGTAGCTTGCAGACTAAAGCATACAGAATGCTCTCTGAACTATGCCACGAAAAAAGAGATACCGGGCCTTTCAACGGGGAAAGGAAATTCGTAGATATGCGTGATGTCGCTAGATAATACAGTGTCTCCATCAAGGACCCTTCTAGTTACTTATGGACGGTACGGATGCTGCTGCTCAGGCGACTGAGGGGATGCGGCCCGATAGGGATTAGTAGATGCTGTAGATGGAGATGGCCTCAAAGCTCCCGATGCTTGTGGTTGCTGAGGTGGGACACGTGGTGGCGGGATCATCGTCTGATATTGGTACTCCTCGATGTGGCCAGTCGATATTGAGCTTGGCGACGCCGGTGGTCGAGGTGTTGGTTGTGGTGGAGGTGCATATTGATTGTTGAAGCCAGCATGCTGCGGTGATGGGTTCACAGCTAGAGGTAGCGGTGGCATACCTTGCCGAGGTTCAGTATTGGGGATGAACGAAGGAGATAGCGTCAGTCCTCCCTTTCGGCGACCTCCACTGCTGGCCTTTTTGAGCAAACCACGAACTTCCTCAAGATCAGGTCGGGCATCCATGCTTGGGCGACCAATGGTGCTGGTGTCGTCACGCGCATTCCAGGTGTCGTCACGCACAGCGTCCACTCCAGGTTTGCGGTTGTTGATCTGGTTAATTGCAGTTCCTTCAGAACCAACACCGAGGTAATCGGTACCAGTAGAGTTGCCTTGGTACTCGACATCATCCTGCTTCTTATTTGTGGGATTCATACGAGCGGCATCCTTGTCGTCAAGATACTTCTGGCGGACTGCCTGCGCCTGTTCGGGTGAGATAGCCACAGACCATGAAGGCTTGTTGGCGTCGCCTAGAGCTGCATCACTACCACCAGGACCAGCAATCGGAACCTTGCGGAGTGCCACTACCAGCGCACACATAAATTTCGACCTTCGAGATGCACGCAGACTTTCGTTAGACCAGTTGCTCTTGTGCCGGATCTCAACGCGGAGCTCAAGTTTATTCATTTCGGCAATTCCAACAACCTCGACCTCGATGTCGGAGTGGAAGTCACGGCTGTTTTGTGGATCGCAGACGAAAGCCGCCATTTCCTGCTTCAAAGTATTGATGTCCGCGAAAGAAGTGTCAAAAGCACAGAAAATGGACACCTGTTCTCTCATGGCCTTGCTGCGAGTGATGTTCTCTACCCATAGGTTGTTAAGGACGATGTTGGGTGTCTGTACAATCTTGCCATTGTTGATACGCTTGAAGACAGTGTAGAGAAGCGAAATGTGCTCTACGGTGAGTTGATCTGTGGTAATGTCGACTCTGTCTCCAATATCGTAAGGGTGCTTAACGAAAAGGAAAATACAAGAGCCGAGTACTTCCTGGCAGGTAGCCGCGAAAACGAAAGACAGGGAAAGTAGAGCGGTTGCCGAAGTTGCCAGAGTCGTCGTAAAGCTGGGACTAAGGAAGCAAACTGTATACTATTAGTATATTGTTCGATGGCTTCTGATGGGTTTCGGTTGGATGCCGTAAACGTACCAATGACGAAAATGCAAACGACAAAAACAATAGTGAACAATAGAGCATCGAGCGCATTGATAGCTTGATCCACGTCGTGCATGCTGGACGCAATGGACTTGCGCTCACGTCCAAATTCGGCCACCGTCATAATCATCTCATCAAGCGAGATATCACCATTGCCATCGCGGTCAAGTGCACCAAAACATTCTTCTGCTTCTTGTTGCCGCCCTGGACCCATGACCTCGACAAGGTCTTCCTGATAGAGCTCGTTCTTGCCTTCTACAACGAACGATAACCAAAGACGCCTAGCCAGAGCCTCGGCAGAACGGTTATTCTCCAGGGCTTCAAGGACGATTGAATGTGCTGAATTCGGGTCGAAGACCTTTTTTCCAGTGATTTCCTGCGCAACAGTACCAAAAACTGAAGTGACTTTGTCTCCTACGCGCCCCACATTTTGAAGTAAACGCATTGGGGTCTTCGAGCCAGACCTGTTATGTCCAAAGGTGGTCTTCTTACTTCCTAGGGTAAATGGTAGGCTGTCTTGAATGATGTAGTCTTCTTCGGCGAACTCGTTGCAATACATAGGGAACAAAGCGCGGGATGCATCGAACATTTGACCTAAAAGGTAGATGTTCCGTTTCGAATCTTTGATCTTGGTATCAAACTGCTTCCGGTGATAGCTGATGCTGATAAGTTGGATCAGAACTCGTTCAGCAAGAACAATGCAGGTGCAGACAAGTAGCGCTAGCAAAACTGATCCAACTTTGCCTATCCAAGGAGGTTCAGGGCCATTTGCTCTACTTTGCACGACAAGAACTTGAAAGGTGACCTGATTAACGATCATCCAGAAAACGAAGGACAGGGGCTTCTCAAGCGCCCCCAGTAACAGTACGTATTTTTTGATGCCAGGGCTCACAACGCCGACGAGAAACTCGAATATGCGAGGAAGAAAATGAGCAACAATCTTGCACGCCCAAAAACTAAGCCAAACTAGGTTTGAAGTTAGCTTTGGTAGCTGCGGTTGAGGCGCAAGACCTACTGATCTCGATCCATATATAGAAACGTTTCGCATCTGCTCCGTTTGCGTCTTTCCCTCTCAGGCCGCCCGAATTGCCGATTTTGCCACGGATGACGCCCGTGGAAGCAAGGATGATAGGTATCGCCAGAACCAGTGCTAGGGGAGCTACGTAGATCATGTATCGTGTGATAATGCTGAAATTGAGAATCTTCATGTAGAACCGACCCATCTTGTTGAGGGCTGTCTTCTCCTCGTCATCGTTGGCACCAGGGGAAGAATAGGCATTCCCCTTAGAGTCGACCTTCTGCACCCGCCGCCTGCCATGGAACAGGCCTGATTTTTCCGACTTGGAGAATTTCTCTTCTTTGAGGGTCGCGGTGTGTGAGGGGGTATGACTGACAACAGTCTGGAGGGGAATGTTCGTCGTGTTATCCATGCTGGTGTTGGCGTCGTGCAGCGGTTGAAAGCCCTGGCGCGAGAGGCGAGAAGACGATCTCTTAGAGAGATTGCCGGACATTGAATGGTAGAGAGGGGGTCCGATCGATGCGTGCCGTCACCGCTGGCACACGAGCAAGCGGTGGAATGTAATGAATGTGGAGAGATGAACAGAAAAGTGGAGGTGAGAGTGTGCGTCGAGCACCTCAGGATTCTGCGGGGACCGGCCGAGCAATTGGAGCGTCACCACTGCTACTAGACGAAATGAAAAGAGTCGCGAGAAACGAGTGTCGGCTCCCCAAGTGCAGAGCAGGTTTTGGGAGGGCAGGGAGGGAGAATAAAAGAACAGACGAAGAGGGCGATTTCTCGGTTTGAGGGCATCTGCAAGGTACCATGCGAGGACGCTGCCCCGAGCGCCACAAGGCTATTTTGAAACGCGCTAAAGGCCCGGCAGCGAACAAATCATGGAGTGGCTCCCTGTCTCCACAAGCTTCAAGCCATTCCCTACCAAACCGTCAATCACCACGCCGCTGCACCGCTATTTCCTCGCCATCTGCAGCTCATCGCCCTGCTGCTTCCGATCTACCCACGAGCTCCCAAAATTTTCATGTGCAACAACGGGTGGTTCCGCAACATCACTGGGTCACTGGGTCCCGTTCGCACCCCGGGGCTGATCGGATGTAGCTCTGACGTTCTCCCCTCTTATCGATAGTCTTTGGCCCAAGCCGGACTCTGTGGCTGCTCGGGGAAAGGCCTCGCTTCTCGAAGGAGCCTGAGGGAACCTGACCTTCAGAAGTCCGAACGTTGCATGGCGCAGTGGCCGTATACAACGCCGACATGGAAACAAAGCACTGTGTTCATTGCACGACACGGTACACTATGCATTACTGCAACCAGTCTTTTGGCAGCTCCATCAGCGCGCCACCTGCGCTGCAAGAAGCCTTAATTGCACAGGGGATGGATGTGGCGCTGAGGAATTTTCAGCTCCACCGGGCCTCGTAATAGGCGCAGTTCCAACCCCACACAGATGTCAGAGACACAATTGGCCCGATGCACCGAAAAGGAGCTCGCTTGATGGAAAGAGGGTTGCGCGGCCGCCCAGACAAGGAAGCCGCGAACATTCCTTTTGCTTGTCAGGGACGCGTTTGGAGGGTTTCCAGAGCCCTCTTTCGCTGTTCACATGGTTGCCTCAGGGCTTATCTTGTTTCACTCTACAAGGGTAAAGAATTCCGGTTTGATCTTTTGGTCACATTAGCAGCTAGTACCATGCCACGCCGTCCCAATGACCCTGTCTGCCCAAGACGCAATTCGCCCAAATCGATGACTCGAATAGGACCTGGGCAAACCATAAAGGTCAGAGAGGATCACGTCTGTGTCATACAATGACTTCACTAAGGCCTGATTGGACGTTGGGGACAAAAACGGGGTTTGCGCATGCTATAGTTCTACTATGCTATAGATGTCACATTGACACCTGCGAACATATACTACTGATTACGCCATCTATGCACTCTCATGGATCATAGCATCGTTAGCTCATATGCCTGTGTTGCACTCTTTGTAAGTGTCCTTTGGAAAGTAATCTAAAGCATCGTCCTATCCAGTCGTAACAGGCATGATTATCGACTATCTTGCTCAAGTCGTTTCTGTATTTCCTGTTGTGGTCGAAACAACTTCTTCGTCGGCTACATTGGGCTTAGTCTTTGACATGTCTTCCGGCGTCTTCTCGTATTTGGGTGATGCATCTTCCTCGTCTACGCCTAGTCCCACCGCGGTGACATCTGTAGACACCCCTCCCTCGTCGTCGCTGCTACTCGAATCGGATATCTCGGGACTGTCCAGATTTTGCAGCTCAGGACTCTTCATCATAATACCTGGGCTCTTTAGCTCATCTAACGCAGTTGTGCTGTTGCCATGGTCTGAAGTCGTTTGCGTTTGTACAAGCGGACTGCCTCCAACCGGTTTGTACCCAATTGCTGCTGCAACGGCAGCAGCCTCTTCCTCCGAGGCTAGAGACGATACGCGCGAGTCTTCGGTATTCATGCTGCGGGGGTCTGATGGATCCAAAAGATGGCCGCTCTTTTCTAAAAGATCTTTGTAGGCATGCCGACTGGGGTCTAAGGCGCGCTTATTCCTCGCTTTGTCACGTTTTGACGATGGACGCACTACGATGACGGGTACTGGCGAATGCTGTAAGCAGTACTTTGATACTGAACCCGGCAGCAGTCCCTGGAAACCACCCAAACTTCGACCCTTCGTGCCAACCACTAAGATCGCTGGCTCATATAGGTTGATCTGTATGGATTAGCTTCTGAAACGTATGCCTAACGTTTCAACTCACCATGTCATCAATCACCTTATTCACTTTGCCTACGGCGAACTCCAGAATTAGGCTTATTGCCTTGTTCTCATGATTCCTTTTTTGAATGGACCTCATTAGAGACTCGGCTTCAGCACGATACCTACCTTTCTCAACGCTCCTATCTCCTGCTATAGTATCGTCCTTCTCTAGTACCCTCAAGCACACTATCTCATCGCCGTCATCCACGAGCTCATCAAGCAACCATTGGAGTGCATATTCGGAGTACTCGTTGTCATCACAGCCACAGAGAAAGGTTCGCGAGCGCTTCGTGTACTCATAATCCTTGTGCTTTGCAACAAGTGTGAAGGAGTTCTCCTCGATGAAGTCGGCTGGTTTGTCGAACGTGTCGAATGATACGCGGGACTGGAATACACTAGGCCACAGTTAGCTACTGATCATTCTACGGGGGGCAACTGTGAGCAAAGTGTGAGGCACCCAAGCCTAATGCTCGCTCCGGGAGCTGCCCGCACCCAGTGAGGCATACTCCGCCATTGTCGCCCGTCAGCAAATGCGAGGGAGGGAAAAAGAAAACGGCGAATGGCAAGACAGAGCGCAGGAACGTGTTCTTATGCCTGGGCCGTTTGTGCAAGGTGCAGGTAGCGAGCCAATACTTACGGAGGAGGCGGAGGTGACGATATGCGGCGTCTCTGCTTGCCACGCTGCGGGCTCCCTCTGGGAAGAACTTTGTTGGGGTGATGTGCCTTGAATTGAATCGACGGCCGCCGCGTGTCCTCTGTATCTACTATAGCGGCTGGCAGTAGCATTGGGCTTCCGGTTGGGCGAGGCGTCGAGGATCTGACAGCTGGAGAAGCATTTCGTGACCGGGACGTGGGGGAGATGCCGCTCATCCTGGTAGACGGTCGTGGAGAGAGGCACGAGGACAGGCACGCAGACGAATACAACGAGCCGAACGTGAAATCCTTGCGTGCGTCGTGCGTTCCGACAAGTAATGATGCCGCAGTGCTCGTTACTGCACGTCTTAGCGCGGGGTGGCTGCGGGGGCTGCAACGGACGACGACGCCGAAGAAGTTGGGCGGGAGAGCTCTGGACGCAGTGCGACCTGGCAGCGCACGCTTTGAGAGAGGTGAAAAGAGCAGTGAGGGCAGAAGTGAGGGTAGCGGAAAGCGTCGCACCAAGCTCTGAGCTCCGATTCGGCAATGGAAGCTGGGCAAAGCAAGCGTATGCATGGCGATGCGGTAAATGCGCACGTGAAAGATTGGCAACGAGCCCACTAGTCCACGGGCCAATGCGGGCCCCAGTCACAGAAGCATCAGCTGCGGTGCGTACAGAGGCTTTGGAAATTTGAGTCTATGATTGATTCTATCTAGATGTCGGCTTTTTGGCACCACAAGCTGACCACTTATGCTAGTGACTTGAGTTCTCCCTCCTTCAGTTTGCCAGCATCGACCAATCGCTTGACCTCATCCTGGTAGACCTGCTTAATCGCGCCAGCTTCCTTAATACCGTTGAGCTTTGCTGTCAGGGCGGCAAGCTCCTCGTTGTCCAGTTTCGTAATAATCACATCAACATCGTTGAGTGCGCTGTCGATTTGGGATGCCGGAGCATCGCCTGCACCATGGAAGTAGTTGGCATCTTTGGCGGCACCGCGGATGACACGCTTGTTCTTCTTCGCGGCATTCTTAGCTGCCTCCTTTGCCTTTTTGCCCTCGGCCTTCTGCGCCTTTTCGGCGGCCTCCCTCTCTGCCTGCAGCCTTGCCTCCTCCTCCTTGGCCTTGACAGCCTCTTCGGCAAGACGCTTCTGCTCTGCCTCCTTCTCCAACCGACGCTTGTTCTTCTGGGCATTTTCCTGCTGGCGGAACTTTTTGATACGTTCATCAAGTGCCAGACAGTCATCGACGAGTTTCCTCAATCGTGCGGTGTCTTCTGTCTTCTTCTTGCGCCGAGCATTCTGGTTCTTGCGCTCGACGTGGCGCTTCTGGTCACGGTTCTCATTGTCGTCGGGTACATCTTCGTCAAGATACTCGAACGTTCTCCAGCTGTCGAAATTGTACCAGAAGTTATAGAAGTTCTCAACATCTTCTTTCGTGCTGTTCTCATTGCCGAGCCTGGGTACGGGCTGCTTGTTGGAGAAACGACCCTCAGAATCGAAGACTTTGCCCCACAGCTTGTAGAAATTGCCCTTCTGTGTCTCTTTCTTGGTCGGTGGCTCAACGTCCGCAGCCTCGTCAACTGAGTCGAATTGCCTCCTCTTGACAGGATCTGACAAGACTTCAGTAGCCTTCTGAATGCACTTGAAGAACTGATCGTCCTCGGTTCCTCCAGCCGCGGCCTTCTTATCAGGATGGTGCTTGAGGACCTTCTTCCGGTGGGCCCGCTTGATCTGATCTTCGGTAGCACGCCAACGGTACCTCGTGATGCCCAGCACAGCATAATGATCCTGACCTTTCCAATCCTTCGCTTCACGCTGGAGCATGAGCGGATCCTCCTCTTCACTGATCTCGCCCTCGTCGTCATCCTCAATCTTTTTCACGTTTGCCTGAGCCTGGATGCGATCGTCTTCGGAGAACGTACGCTTGTGGCGCATCTACAGCAATTAATAGCTAGTAAAATACTTAGGACGCAAGGGTACGTACTCGTCGCGCGTGCGCGAGGAAGTGGGGCCCAACTGGCTCGATGTTGCGGTCGATGGCATGGATGAGGTGTCCGACAGGCTTAAAGTCCTTTTCAGCTGTCCAACCCGCAGGCAGGACAGGAAGCGGTAGGGCGATTTGCACAGAAGTCATGATGTTGCGTCTGGTGCTATTGTAAAGTTTGGATCTTCGAAGCGAAGAGCATCTCGAAAATTCGCTAGCTCGGTCGGACGTCGGACCGGTGGTTTCACCGCTGGAACCCTGTTGGTCTTGGCAAGGTATCCTAGGCGTCTCAAGGTACAGTTTGGCCTCACTCAACGTGGACTTCTTGGATCATGGCCTTCCATAGCACTTAAGGACAGTTTTTTCTATTATCAGTCCATATAATATATTGTAAACATGTTCCAAGGCTTTCAGGTACTATCTGCTGTCCTGTATATCCACCAAAGCTGACAGTATGCTCAAGCGCATTAAAGGTGCACTCGATGCGCGAATAGCGGAAGAGCAGGCAAAGCAGCGCGCTTCTGCCCAAGCCTCACGATCACGTTCTGGTTCTACGCCGAAACGATCGAACTCGCGGAACCTATCACCCTCAAAACGACCGCTCAAGTCAAAGGATGGCGAAAGCCCCGGCAAAGCAGTACCCTCGGGGAAGGGTCCGGACCCCTCAGAGTTTGACCCTGAGTTTGTAATAGGCGAAGACGATGAACAGCCGAGTAGAACAGGAACTCCGCGCCCAAAGGAGAAGGCTGAGGCAGTCGAGACTGTGAGTGAAGAGAAAGGGGAGGACGAGAGCAAGGGAGCGGACGGAGAGGCCAAGCCCCAAACTCCAGAGATTCCCCCAGAGACACAAGCTCGGTTAAGAAAGTTAGATAAGCTCGAGCCAAAGTATTCTGGTGAGTGAAATTTCGTGGGGTGTTTGTTCATTCTGACCCGTTCCGTAGAATTGCTCCGCTCTTACCGCATCGCGCACGCACGCGTTAGCCTCGTAGAAACCTTCGAAGCCTCTTTACGAGAAAACACACCGTTGACTTCCATCAGTGAGCCTGCAGCGTTTGTAGAGTACTTGGGTCAACTGAATGTCAAAAGCGATATGCTTATGGAAGAGCTGAAGAGGGTATCGAAAGAGCGTGACGATCTGAATAAAAAGCTAGAGGAAGCGGAAAAGAAAGCAAAGGAGGCTACAGAAGAGGCTGAGAAGCTGAAGGCCCAAGCAACAGCAAGTGAGCTAGCTAAAGATGATTCTACAACTCAAACAGACTCCGTCGCTCCTTCATCGCCATCGAAGGCCTCCAAAGAAACGGACACGACCGACGAAAGCGAAGAGTTCTTCTCATATGACAGTGAACTGCCGAGACTTCAGTCGCAATTGAAAGCAAGCGAGGAAAAGACAGAAAAGCTGGAAGACGAAAACCAGTCCCTCAAGAATGAGCTTTCTGTAGCTCAGGAATCTGCTGAATCATTCATGAAAAATCTTGAGATTGCGACAAATGAACTACACTCCTTCAAAGACAGATATAACCGCGCGCAGAAGGAGTCCACAGAGCGCCAGAAAGAGTTGGACTCCACAATAGAAGATCTCCAGGACAAGCTTCAAAAAGCCGAGAAAGATCTTGTGAAACATCAGAATGATTATAGCCAACAAGAAAAGACTGTCAGTGAGCTCAAAGAAAAGCTGGACAGCACAAGTAAAGAGTTAGAGGAGCTACATGAAACTCGAGGGGAGGAACTTGTGCAACAGGATGACCAGGAGGCTCTACAGAAGCAAATACAGCAACTCGAAGCAGATCTTAGTGAAATTCGAGGTAAACAAGCCGATACAGAAAAGCGTAACGATACTCTGAATGGCCTATTAAAGAAGCTGCGTGACCAGCTGAAAGATGCGGAGTCCAAACGTGATGAAGTTCTCAAAGACCTAGAGCAAACAAAGATGGAGCTCGAGACCACAAAGGCTGCTTCCAAAGCCAGTGAAACTAGTGCATCTACAACCTTTCCGACGCCCACAATCGAACCCACGCCTTCTAAGAAGAAAAAGAACAAGAAGAAGAAGGGCGCCAAAGGTGGAGATGCCGCTACTGCTGCATCTGAAGGCACACCAAGCGAAGCTGGTGACAGCAGTGTGCTTCTGAGCCCTCGTGATGCTCAATTCACACCGTCGCAGTTCGAAGAGGCCCAGAAGACAGTCTCACAACTCAAATCAGATTTAGATGCGAAAACCACTGCGATCGAGCGATTGGAAGGCGAACTTGAAGAGAAAGCCGGCTTCATTGACAAATTGAAAGAAAAGTTAAAGGATGAGGAGGCTATGAAGGAAGAGATCGAAACATTAAGGCAGGATCTCCTAGACTTTGGTCTGGAACACACAGAAGCCAAAGACAAAGTCAAACAGTTACAAGCAGAGAAATCGGCATTGCAAGGGAATCTGACAGTCCTGGAAAAGGAGATTGCGGAGCTACGCATTAGCAGGTCTACACAAGAGAGCTCCGAGCAGAAAAAGAAGGCTTTGGCCGCAGAATTCGAAGAACTTAAGAGCAAGGTAGACTCGTTGCAAACCGACCTTTCTGTAGCTGAGCAACTTGCCGCAACACGGTTTAAAGACCTTGCAGACATGAAAGAAATACTGCAGAAAGCTCAGCCAGAGCTAACATCTCTCCGCAAGGAGGCTGCAGAGTTGCGAGGAACGAAGGAAGAACTATCGGCCAAATCGGCAGAGCTTCGCCGGTTGGAGGGCAAAGAAAAGGATCTCAAGTCTGAAATCGCAACGTACAGAGCTCAAATCTCAGACAAGGATGATAGCATCAAGACCCTGAGCGACAAAATCAAGCAGGAGACCAGCCAGAGACTCGCTCTGGAAGAGACTAATCGGAAGATTCAACGTGACCTACAGAAGTCTGAGAGTGACCGCAACGACGCTATCGAGAGTCGCGATGAACTGAATAAGAGTCTTGCTAAGACTCAAGAAGATCTTAAGACATCACGCAACACTATCCGCGATTTGGAACAATCGGTTGCCAAGCTGAAACGAGAGACTGAGAGTCTACACGAAGAAATTCAGCTCAAGTCGGCTCAGTATGCTAGTGCCCAGGATCTCATGAACAGCATGCAGGATCAGACCCAAGAGATCAGCACGCAGATGAAGGAGGTTCGAGCTAGAAGCGAGAGTTTAGAAGAAGAGCTTGCAGATGCACATCGCCTGCTCAGCGAACGCAGCCGCGAAGCAGAGACGATGAGGAGACTACTAGCCGATGCCCAAGGTAGAGCGGACGCTCGGATCAGGGAAATGCAACAGCAGCTCGATATTGCGGTTGAGGAGAGAGAGCGAGCGGAGGAACAAGCCAGCTCCTTCACTCGACGGCGTGCTCGAGAGCTGGAGGAGCTCAAGCAAAAAGTCCGTGATGCGGAGCGAGCCGTTGCACGGGCTCAAGAGGACAAGGAGGACTTTGCTTCGTCAGAGAAGGAGCTTAAACGCCAGAAGGAGGAGTTTGAACGCCGGGCCGCACAGGCCAGCGAAGAGGCTGTCGAAGTTCGGACGGCACTGGGTCAGCTTCGTGATGCTCTAGACGAGAGCGAGCAGCAAGCACGCGACCTAGAGAAAGAAAAGGCGGACCTGCGGCGCGCTTTTGACGAGACGCAGGGCCGGCTTGAGAAGCTGCAAAAGTCAAGTAAGACCATGTCCGAGGAGCTCCGGTCTCTCAAAACCCGTGCTCCCGACTCCAACGTGCAGTCGTCGAGATCGTCGCATGATTCGTCCCGCATATCCTCCCCCACACCCAAAGTTCGTGGGCCTCCATCGCAGGCTGGAGACGGGACAGGCTCTGGTGGGGTCGATTACGTATATCTTAAGAACGTCCTATTGCAGTTCCTGGAGCAAAAGGACAAGAAGTATCAGCAGCAGCTCATCCCGGTTCTAGGGATGCTTTTGCATTTTGACAAGTAAGTGACAGCCACAAGTGACAGGTTTTCAAGGCTGACACCAAGCAGGAAAGACGAACAGCGATGGACGGCGGCGATCTCGGCGAAATAAGAGGGATCATGGGGCGTTACGGTGCGACCCAGACATGATTTCTGGAGAGGCAAGGCGCATGGCAGGCTGGGGATGTGTAATTGGCGGCTTGAAGCGGTGGTTGCGGGGGGTAACTGGGCATCTCTTGTGCATAGCGACGGACGGGCGTCTGCGGGCGTATTCGGTTGAAGTATGTAAGTGTATGTATACTGCGTATTGCTGTGGATGGGCCGGAACATGGCTGGGACGGGCGGACTATGTATGGCAATGGACATACGAGGTGCGTGGGCTGATGCAATGTGTGCTGGGCGAGGGCTGGCGTGGGCGTTCGCGGGACGGCGGCGTTTCAAGCGCGCGAGGTTGCATCATCGTTGCTGGCGTCTTGCCGCTCCAGGGCTCAAAGCAAGCAAGGCCTGCTGCCCTAATCGCCGTCACAGTCCGACAGCGACGCTGCCATCCGACGCACCGCCGGCCGCCAGCCTTCGTCCTGCACGTCCACACCCACATCCACCACCTCCACCATCGCTCCCACCGTCACCGTCACTGTCACCACCGCCCTCCAGCACACCCCCCGCCCCCCGTCCCCTTCCCTCACCAGCACCCAGCGCCCAGTCTGCTGTCTGCAGCCCAGTCGCCAGCACACACGGTCCCCGACGGCGTCCTAGCGCTCCAGCGTCTTTGCGCGCAGACACAAACACCCCGCCTCAGCCCAATTGCCAGGGTCGGTGACCTAGGATAGGCCGACCAGACGAGCGCTAGAGCCCCGTCTTCCAGCAGTCGCAGAGCGCAGCACCGCAGTGGCACCACGGCTACACGCGCTGGCCTTGCCTCTCGCCTCCTCGACGTCCGCTGCTGCTGCCGCTGCCGCCACCAGCTGCCCATGATCCCGACGCGTCCGCCCGCTTGATCGCATCGCAGCATCGCCCACGCTCGCCGCCCCTCCCACTGATAGCGCGCTTGCGGCGGGGAAGCAAGCAAGCCATGATGAACGGTGCCGACATCAAAAAGGCTGCCATTAACAAGGCAAAGCAGGTCGCGCAGGCCGCGAACGGCAACGGGGGCAAGAAACGCCGAAAAGGCCAGGACCTCAAGCCCATCATCACCACTGAGCAACAGAAGAGCCAGGACGGGTCGCCCGCAGAGGCCGGCTCCTTTCACTACAAGTCAGTTCCTGCGCCTTGCGCCTACCTACCCCCCCGCACGTCATTACACGCGCGTTCTCGAATTTTGCTAACCCGCCCACAGTGTGCAGCAGCCCACCACCGCATCCCCGCTGGCCCACCACAAGATGTACGCTACGCAATTGAGCCACTCGCCTTCCAGCTCCTCATCGTCCGTCGACGAGGCCGAGAACACGGCCGACGAAGAGGACTCCGAGGACTATTGCAAAGGCGGCTACCATCCCGTGCAAGTCGGCGAGGAGTATAAGGACGGCAAGTACACAGTGGTGCGCAAGCTTGGATGGGGCCACTTCTCGACCGTCTGGCTGTCCCGCGACAACAACACCGGCAAACACGTCGCTCTCAAGGTCGTGCGTTCTGCCGCCCATTATACCGAAACCGCCCTCGACGAAATCAAGCTGCTGAAAAAAGTTGTCGATGCGAACAAGGACCACCCCGGCCGGAAACATGTTGTGAGCCTGCTCGACTCCTTCAACCACAAAGGACCCAACGGCGTGCATGTGTGCATGGTTTTCGAAGTGTTGGGAGAGAACTTGCTTGGTCTAATCAAACGATGGAACCACCGCGGTATTCCCATGCCCCTCGTCAAACAAATCACAAAACAGGTGCTATTGGGCCTTGACTACCTCCACCGGGAGTGCGGCATCATTCACACAGATCTGAAACCTGAGAATGTTCTAATAGAAATCGGCGATGTTGAACAGATAGTGAAGACATACGTCAAGGACGATCCCAAGAAAGATAGCGAGCGGAGCAACCCGAACGGCCGGCGGAGACGGAGAACGCTCATCACTGGCAGTCAACCGCTTCCTAGCCCTTTGAACGCCAGCTTCAACCATTCTGACCTTGCCAATTTCCCTGGTAACACACAAAGTTTGAACAAGATTGTGAGCGAGAAAACTGGCAGTAAGTTCTCCGCAACTGGCTTGTGCCCACCTCCACAAGGCGGTGTTGTAATGAGCGGTGCTCTAGGCACTTCGTCACCATCCAGTCTCTCCATGTCAGAACGACTGGGTCTTAAGCCGCCTGCCAGTGAAGACGAGGTTCAGAAGCAACGAGAAAAGACTGCGTAAGCGAACCTTCAAGTACTTGGAGAAGGAATGGGTTCTAACAGCCTTTCAGTGACTTATTGACCAAAGAAGTGTCCGGCATTAACCTTGATAAGTCAAGTAATAGCGCATCTTCCAAATCAGAAACATTGCCTGAGAAGATGACTGAAGATGTGTCCTTCGAAACAATTTCAGTCAAAATCGCAGATCTTGGCAATGCCTGCTGGGTTGGTCACCATTTCACTAATGACATTCAAACACGGCAATATAGGTCCCCTGAAGTTATTCTGGGTGGCAAGTGGGGTGCAAGTACCGATGTTTGGAGCATGGCCGCCATGGTATGATTAGCTCAATTCTCTACAGGCCAAACCGGAACTTACACAATTAGGTTTTCGAATTAATAACAGGCGACTACCTCTTCGATCCCCAATCCGGTACGAAATACGGCAAAGATGATGACCACATCGCCCAAATTATCGAACTCCTAGGCGCTTTTCCCAAAACACTATGCATGTCTGGGAAATGGTCGCAGGAGATTTTCAACCGCAAAGGCGAGCTGCGCAACATCCATCGGTTACGCCACTGGGCATTGCCTGATGTTCTTCACGAAAAGTATCATTTTAGCGTCGAAGAAAGCAAGCGAATTAGCGAGTTCTTGCTTCCTATGTTAGAATTACTGCCAGTGGATCGGGCAAACGCGGGTGGCATGGCAGGTCATGACTTCTTGAAGGATACAAAGGGCATGGAGAGTGTGAGCTTGGGGCTTCCGGTGGGTAGCAAGGGAGATGGGATTGAAGGATGGGCAACAGAGGTCAAGAAGACGCGGTAACTGAATCGCTGCGGAAGCATTCTTTCCTCTCTTGCTTCCTGCTCTTTCCATGGTTCCGAAATGACCGGATGTCGATGAACTGGACATGACTTGCATGGTGCGATTATGTGTGCGAATGTTGTCGAGAGAGGAAGCTCTGATTCAAGAACGTTGTAGGTACTCTTCGTAAGCATAGGGCGAGAGTTCATTTTGCACGGAAAGGGCCTGCACTTGAGATGTCTCATTGGATCTCCGTCTCTCTCATTTGTGGAATCATTGGTCTCTATCATTTGAGGAGTCACATAGGCGTCTTATTACACGAGATGCGTTGTGCTTCCTTTCTTCTGGTTGCAATAACTCCTTGTTCCTTGTTCTAGCGATATGACGATCTCTTTTTTTCTCCCTTTTTTTTTTTTTTTTTTTTTTTTGCTTTTTAATTTTCCTCCTTTTTTTTTTTTTTTTTTGGTTCGGCTCTAGAATGCTAGTGCTCTATATGGCTTTCATGGTAAAGAAAAGTCGGGTATAGCTAGCATTATTAGATGGCCTTTACGGCCTTATCTTTATTCTTCCTCCGGGCATGACAGCCTTGGAAATGTCCTAAGCGGAGTTGTATCCGACTTTGTCTTTTTCCGTGAGAGGGCGGGCGTTTATGGACGGGTGGGTGGATGGGCCAGGTATATAAAGTAGTATCCAATATACAACATAGCTTGGCATCAAACATATTGTTGTTAGAGCAGTAAAAAAGCATTATCTTCACTATTGTCCACCAATTCCATGTTGAAAGCCAGAGGGAATACAAACTGCTGCAACCCCAAATGGCTGAGCTGTGGATGGAACAGTACCTGTCTTTTTTTCAGACGAACCATTTCATCCAAAGCAGTTTGAGTAAACAATGAATGTTTAGATGACTCTAGAATGGGCAACAGCTTGCCGCTTCAGAAAGAGCGTCGTTTGAGAGGGACCCACCCTTGCGGAGATCCGTCCGGAGTCTAGATGACGTTGACGAGAGCAGAGCGTGGGGTGCGTCTTGGCAACGTAAGCCGAAACACAAACCGCGCGTTCCTTCTACCAACCCTATCCTTATGCTTCTTGCCGACTCTTAGGTGCAACTGTCATGACCTATTTGAGTTTTCTCTATGCGGGGTCTACTTTCTGCATGCGCCTACGTCTCCTCCAAAGTTGAAGTGGCAGCAACGCGACGACCTGCACCAAGCTCCCTACGTACACTTTGGCCCTATGCTTCCGGTTCCCGACGATGATTGTAATGCCTGTGGTCCCGACTGGGTAATCAAACGGAGGCCCTCTGCGGTAGCGATTTCGGCCTTTCCCTTTGTGCTCACATTCCTCGTTGTTGTCGTTGCTGTGTCGAATAAGCTATTCCCGTTGCTATCTGGCCAGGCGCAGCTGAAAGGACATCATGACGGCCAGCTACAAGGATTCGCATGGCGGGAGAAGACATATATCCTCAAAAAGCTGCGCATAACCGCGCGAGGTCTCGCCAGCGCGACGTTCTCGACGAATATCGCCCTCTCAACTGTTCTCGTGGAACTGATTCTGTGCGAAATCTCAAATACAGTGAACCCTGCTGCAAGGACCATCGCTCTTAAGCTGACTCTGCCGTCCCTGCTATTTTTACTGATAATAGTGACGCCGGCACTTATCATACATTCAGTGGTTTCGAACGCAGGATGGGACCTGGGTGGATCACAGAGAGGACAGCGCAGGATAGCATGGGCTCTAGAAATATCCGGTCTTGGGTTGTGGTTGGCAGGCTTTTGGTACCTTGGAAGAGGCTTACTGGGAACGTATTTGCATGAGAAGTCCTACATCCATGAGCATACTTTCAGCGAGGGTTGTCTGGAGCGCATCGGTGTCATAGGGATCAGTTTGATGGCATCGTTAGCTGGGTTTGCTGCAGTCAGCTCACTCTGGCAAACATTCGGCGTAAAATACCGCTTGGTATGTGCAGTCTTCGGGAAGCATGACAAGAAAGGCTTCAAGAATGCCTACTGACTTGATTAGGTGAGGGAATCAGATATTGCCAGGAAGCAAGCTGGCCTTGACGCAACCAACGATATGCTCCTAGCAAAAGAAAGTCGGCTGCGCGTAGTAGAACGGAAGCTATCAGACACTCCTCAGGAAGGATTTGTGACCCGGGTAGTGGGGAGCCTGAGGGGAAATCCAGACGTCCAAGAACGAAACGCCCTACGCCTTGAAATACAAGGCCTGGAGACGATGCGCACTACCCTCCAGAATTCGCTCTCATCCCTCCAAAGTCGGCGGCAGTCTCAGCTGCGTTCACATACTATTCACGGGCGTTGTCTAAACCTATTCTCGTTCATCTTCTCATTGTATTGCTTCTATCGAATTTCTGCCACAACCTTTACGACCATCAGACGCTTCTCATCCCCAAACACAAGCTTTTCAAACACCGATCCCATCAACAATTTCCTCGCCCTACTAGCAAAGCATTGGGACCCTACCATCGATCGTGTGGCATGGAGTCGCACTATATCCTTTTTGTTATCTGGCATCATGCTCCTCGCCTCCTTTAACAGTGTCGCGCAAACGTTTTTCTTATTTGCCCGAGTGCTGCCTTTAGTATTCTATCATGCGCGCCCCAACTTTGCGTTACTCATATCGCAAATCGCGGCAGCTTATGTGATTAGCTCGGCACTTATGCTGCGGAGTAATCTACCGGTGGAAATGAAGAGCGCGATATCAGATGCCTTGGGCGCACCACTGGAGCCAGCTTTTACTGAGAGATGGTTTGAAGGCTGGTTTCTATTGGCAAGTGCGTCAACAGCATTCGGCCTTTGGGCTGGGAAGAGATTGAAAGGTCAAGGTTGGGATGACGATGATGAACTAGGTGAAGGAGATTTGGAGATGGGGAAACTGAACTGAAGTATACAATACCAATTCTAAACCGCCTTGAATAGGTAGTTGTTTCTCGGTGCTTGAAGTTCTGGGCAAGTTCATGCTTTCAAGCCCCAAGACACGACCAATGTCTTTCAGATGGGTGAATGCATTCTCGTCAGCAGACTCATCTCACATCAAAAGAACGTTAACGAAGTACCCCAAAAGCGCTCGCCGACTTCCCAGCGAATGATTGCTTGCAGACCATTGATAAGGAGGGTCGGGTATCAAGTCTAAGCACGCAATTCCACATCACTCGATGCTTCATCAGCGACATCCGTAGAGCCGTCAGCGCAAGTAGCGCAACATTTGATTGAGTATTGACGTAGTTGCTGCTCTGCCAAGACTGTTTTTTACATGACGTATGTCGTGGGGCAGCTTTGAATGAAAAGCGCGGGCCCGCACTTCTTCAAAGCTTCATTAACACCTACCAATCTCCTCAAATCCTCCGAAGCCTCAATAAACTCACCGTAAGTGCGGTCCAAGGCCGGGTGCTTCTATCAAAGCGCATCAGCTAATAGATCCGCAGTTCTACTTTTACCCTAAACACAAACGTACGCATTTCCCCAAAACCTATAATTCGGGCGCCGTTGAACAGTTAATCTAACCTTATGCCCCAGACCATGTCTGCTCCCAACGCTGGTCGTCAATCCCCCGACCCCGAGCACCAGTCCAGCGGCCAACAGGATGTACCCACCTCCAATGTCAACGACCAAGGTGGCGCCCCTTCAGAAGGCAACGCAAAGGAAGTCTCCGATGACCACAAGGGTAGCCTGAGCTCTAACCCTACACACCCTCTGGAGAAATTCGCCGAAGAGAAGACGAGTAAGACAAAATAAATGTATGCCTCATCACGAACGGAGCACGATGGAATTGCAATGATTAATGAATATGTACCTTGCAGAGACAAGGAGAGTTTCTTGTATACAACTCAAAGATGAGGGGAGCAAAGTGCACCTCAAGGATGGAATACGACCATTGACGTCATCATTACATTGTGCTTATAAAGTGTTTGCGTGCATGTGCCTTTGCATGAACCCTCTTGATTGCGTGATACTTGAACCTTGCCGTGTAGTTTAATGTGGACATTACAAACTTCGTTTCTTATAAACCCGGTACTCCTAATCTAAAGTACGAACTTTTTCTAGACGCAAGTCGCAAACTATCATGTTCTTGGGTAGTCTCGGTCGTTCCAGCACGTGCCCCGCTGTACACCCCACCATCTCTCAGCCATTCGCTAAGCTGTAGCCCGATTCGCGTTCCTATGTCGGCTTATTACAGTCCTTAAATCACCGAGATGCAGACGGCCAGACTAACAAGTTCAAACAGAACGACGCTGTGGTTAAGTACAGGTTATCCTATAAGACCAATGAAGAATTGAACCCAAAACTCCCGGAAGGCGTTTGCTGCAACGCTTGAAAATGGAAATCTAAAGCTAATATACCTTGCTCGAAACGACTACGTATCACAACACAATCTGAATCAACCGTTTTGGCTAGCGACGAATAAGAGAGCGTGGCGAGAGTAGAGACAGCTTGATAAACTAGGCCTCAAATATATTGCCAGATGGAGGTCCTCTCAGTAATATGGTAAGCTACTTGTTTCCTACGACCTGCTGTGAAGCCAGAGATTGCCAGGTAGATTGCTGGCTTCCTTCTTCTCCATCGTCTTAGAGCCTAGCGCTCTAGACTCGTCAGAGCATGGGGATATTTCTGACGTGTGCCAAGTCATGAATCGGTTAACGCGTGTACAGTCAACATCATGATATATGTGAATAAGGGCCCATGATTCATCCTGCTCCGTAAAAGCCTTATAGCTTTGATGCTGATTCGATGTGAATTCTTTCTATGGTACTCTGAGTAATCGATTGTTGGATAGGGTAATTGGGGTGGACTGACACGTGAATGGCCTTATCATAGTGCAAGTAGTCAGTCCGATCGCCCTAATTCAATCTGTACGTATGAACTCAAATATTTCCGGGTTTTGATTTTATGCAGCAACAGCACAGACTATGACCCATTTCTTGATTGATATCCCGAAGCAGAGGTTGCCAATCACTGCGAGTCATGGATGACTCGCAAGAACGGCTTTTCCGTACCCTGCCGTCTTTCCCCTGACTCTTCCATAGCCTTATTAATTCATATTAGCTGTGGGCGACTATTTAGCCTCGCCTCTTCTTACCAGTCGCCAACATACTGTCAATAACTTTGGCGCTCTACCTCCGCAGCACGTTGATAGTGTGTGGTAGTAACTATAGCCTCAAGCGCAGCCTCCGCTTCCGCCGAGCTCATAGGCATTCCAGCCAATACTGACAAGAAGGTCAAGACTGCAAAAGAGCGTGAATTTCGAGTCATCTGATCACTGGCTCCGATAACGACCATCCTTTCCTAGTTGCCAAAGAACAAGCCAAGGTAGAGAAGCTGCGCAAGTTTCAGCAGAAACAGCAAAAGGAAGCCGCTGATACGGCTCCCGCCGTCAGCGTCAAAGAAAAACAGCAGCAGAACTCGTTGAGCACATAGAAGAGAAACTCACTGGTTAGAAAAAGATCCTGAAGCCATTGGATGGCGCGCATCACAGAGCGTACATACCGAAGGTGGTCAAAGCGACGTGGTACGAATGGTGGTAGCGGGAAGGATACTTCAAGCCTGAACTCGATCAAGATGATAATCCGAAAAAAGAAGGTTATTTGGTCATTCTATCTCCACCGCCTAATGATATCGGGGCCTCTATGCTGGTTATGCTCTTGCTTGGTTAATATAAGACACGCTGGTTCGATACCATCGAATACTGGGCATGACCGTTCTTTACCTCCCAGGATGCGATCATGCAGGAATCTCTACGCAGTCTGTGGCCGAAAACATGTTGCAGAGACGCGAGGACAGGACGTGGCATGATGTTGGGCGCGCTGTGTGGTAGACAGGATATGGGAATGAAAGGGAGCCTACCACAAAAAAATCAATATGGTACTCAGACGGATGGGTGTGTTATACGATTGGACTCACGAAGCCCTTAATATGGATGCAAACCTCTCCAGAGCTGTGACAGAGATATTTTGCCGCTACTATGATGAGGGTCTTATCTATCGAGAAAACAGATTGGTGAATTGGTGTACCCGACTTTAGACTGCCCTTTCCAATCTCGAAGCTGATAATCGAGAATTATCAGGGAGAACGTTGATCGACGTACCTGGCTATAATAGAAAGGTCTAGTTCGGGGTGCTCACTACGTTTAAGTACGAAATCGACGGAAACCGCGATGAACATATTGCAGACACCATAACGCGACCTGAAATAACTCTTGGCGATACAGAGTTTGAAGAGAAGGTAAACGGTGCCATACAAGAGGAAGCAAAGGAAAAATTTGAAGAACTATTGACAGCGCAACACAATTATGAGAAAACAATTTAGTAGTTGCAAGAACTGAGAGCTGGGAGTGAATGAACAAAGATCACTAGTTTAGACAGTATTGTATAAATCATAGCCGAATGCAGGGATATGCTAAGGGATTTCCTAGAAGCATCCAGAATGGCCGAGGCTTTGAATCGTACTGTTTCTTACACCACATTGTTCCATAGCTCAAGTTATGTGTATATAAGACTAGTGGTATAGTTATTGAGGTCTTTTATTATTGTACGAAACGGACAATGAGCGTAATATACTCTTCAGTTTTTCGTTTCACAATCACGGGCTCTTCTACCTCGAAGGCCGGAGCAACCTTCCGCGCTTGTTAATGTTAAAACACGTTATGGTAGCATAGATATTTCCAATAAATTGATCAATATTATGTCATTACCGTAGTAGGTTTCAACCTAATATCCACTAGAATTTTACTGTAGTAAATAGCATGAATACGTATTACGGTGGGATTAGTGCGGTTGTAACCCGGCCCTTGTACTATCATCGTAAAGAGTATCGGATAGTGAAATGGCTTCTCCATTTTCGGAATCCTGTCACAGCCTAAGTCAATTTAAATATCTAGAGTATTTTTTCTCGGTTGGAGATTTTAGTTCGCGATTGAAAAAAAGACCAGAATAGCTTCACGATGATTTCCTACTAGTATGGAACGATGCAGGAAATCCTAAGACTCTCCTGTGAAGTCGTGAATCAGGCTGACTCTGCAGGTAGTTCGTGGACTGTGTAGTGCTCGCGGTGGTATATAGCAGTTACGCCCGCGGTTGTGATATCTTCTATAAGATTTTTCTTAGCGCGTTCAACCGCCGTTTTACTCTCGTCTTTTATCCGCTTGGACGTAAGCCGTGCGGTCTCTTCTTGGTGATATATGGAACCTTCAGACACCTTGAATGCGATAATGTAACACCAGGCACCCTATCACCTGCCATCGCTGTTAGAATTCCCGCTTCCTTTGAGATTTTTTTCGACGTTCTTTTGGATTTTGTAATAGAGGAAGTGCTGTTATTTGATAATTCTTATCCTTACGTGTAGGACGCAAGTCCGCGTTCCGTGCATAAATTCAAAAAATACCGAATAGCAAGATTAGGTAAGTCATAGGGTTAGTTTAGAAAACACTAAAACATCATAAAATAGTTTCAATGCCTAATTATTTGACTCTCAAGCTCAAGGTCAATAATTTACTCTTGCAAAAATCATTCATCTGAAATACAGAATGGGCTTGTGGTTTAGGGGTATAATGTTCGCTTCGCACTTAACACAGTCGCAAATGCGAAAGGTCCTGGGTTCGATTCCCAGCAAGTCCACTTTTTGCACATTAAATTCCGTGATTTTCTTTTTGTGAATTGTTTTCCTTTCTTCATCATATCATGCAAGATCAGTGATATAGAGAAAACCCAATCCTCTAACAGAGCCATAAATCACTATCTAATTAGCTCATCAGTATTTGTCCCGTGAGACAGATCGGTATAGAAAGGAAAGTTCAGTGGATGTAAAAATGTGATTTCGGAGAAGAGATACTACTATGGCGGCTTTATTTAATATATGCATGGCTTCCTACAAATTTACTATGTTATATCAACCTTAGTCCGGCCAATATTAGCACTTAAGCCAAATGGTTGGATCTTACTAGCTCTCTACTTCAAGTACGAGGACAAGATGTCAGCTCCAGCAAGTCTAGTTTGGTATGTTCTTGGTGGCTGAGGCGAATGTCTGTAACGAAAGTGCTTGCCCTGCCCGCTACATGATTATTTATCGCTGCTCTTCTGTACTGATAACTATATGGTTATACATTGGCAAAGTTACAAGTTTCTGACTAGCATAAGATATGTGCACCAATTTTCTCTCTTCTTTTACTATCCTTTCTTCTCCGCCACTGAATCCACCCAAGCCAAACCCCAAAGACAACAAGGGTAAGAGGCACTGTAGCCATAGGGAAAACCCATACGATCCGAGACACTTTGATCTCATCCTCGTCAAAACTGAAGAAGACCGAATTCATGAATGACTAGCCGACAGTGTCTCAGCATTCTAGCATCTTTTCTTATGTAGAAAGAAAAGAAGAAAGCGGGATCACGTACAGCAATAAACGTGCCAGGAAGGAAGAACATGGTCACGGCGGCGATAGTGATCATGGACGCACTATCCTGCTGGGTTTTGCGCGTCAAGTCGGCCGTCAGTGCCGCAATCGATTTACTAGCACGACTTTCGGCTTGGTTGGTAAGGTGGAACAACTGCATGAATTTATTAAGGGTTAATGTTTGAAGCGGCAGTATGACAAAGGGCCATTTTTTCGCTTACCAGATTGATTTGGATAATTGTTCGGCCTTGATAATCAGTGATCAGGTGTTTGAGTGACTTGCAGCTGGACAAGAGATACCGAAGCGATTCATCCAGAGTGGATGTACGCTTCATCGACCTCACTGCTTGCTCCGCAGTGCTTTCATGTTGATGTAAAAGCCTGGCGTATCTCCGAGACGCAGATTGGAGGAAATGAACCCAGGCCTCGAAGTCGCAAAGGTTACGAAAGTGTATGTGCCAATTTCGAGATAGCGTGTGGAGTTGTCTTGTTATGCTATCCAGATCAGTAAGTTGTGACGCCTTTTCCTATTTTGGCAAATTAGTCGAAAGTTCTCCTCTCCCTGTGGTGTTATCATTTCTTCCGCGCCATAGACTTTGCTCTGTCCAGCAGGCTGGGTAAAATTTGGGTATACTAACCAGAGCTTTGAGTGTGCCACGTTCAGTTCTCATGTTACACTGCCATTTCTTTATTACCTCGTCCGCAATGACGACGTCAAAGTAGAATAGGCGATTCACGAGCTCGCTGTCTGCCCTCACATCCTGAATGAAGCGCGTGAGAATGAGCGGAGGAAGATTCAAGCAAAAGTAAGTGTTCCACCGGAAGTCAGTGTGGAATTGCGTGCATGCATACGTGTCGAGGAGGAACTCGTTAAATGTTTCTATTCAAATGTCAGACAGAGATCTTGGTCGCTTTTTATTACTGTAATTTCATTCGAGGCTTATGATCGATTCCGGCTCGGTGAGAAACTATGAATGCTTACCAAATGAGCTTATATCTCCTGTACTTCGTCCCCAGTACTCGAAGAAGACATGCTTCGATGAGTACCAGTGTCCTACAGCGCAGGCGGCGGAAATAAAAAGATCGGATAACCCTGCCTTATCACGGAGCAATCGCAACACGGACGGGTTCACCGCTGCAAACTCCTCCTCAGTTTTTATTCCTTCTCTAGACGATACAGGAGAGGTACCAAGACTCTGAAGAAGACTATGCGAAATTAGTGCTAAATGCGGATAAAAAGGTAAATAGGTAATGAAACGGGCTTTACAAAATGCGGAGTGATCCTTGTGTTACTTTTCGCCGTTTGTCTTGGGTCTACAAGATTCATTAGTGAGAATCTGCATACAACATATGCAACTACTCATGTCCGATACTGATCCTCAAAACAAGGGCCATCGTACCGAGAAGTAAGCAGTCAAGTCCTTTTCGTCTAGGTTCTGCTGTGGCACTGCTTGGTGTTAGGAGATATTAGTCTCATTATAGCACTGGTGTTTGCATACTGACGATACCATTGCTTATTTCAACAAGGCCCACCTTTGGCCAGTCTCTTACTATGCCTTGCATCTCGTTGAGTTTTTGTTCAATTTCACAACGGTTTGCAATCTCAGAGCACTTCATTATTGGGCTGTCGGTACCTGAGCTAAGGGATATGGTAACTATTTATAATATGTTACTTTGATGTTAGTTGTAAGGAAGTGGCGAGTGTGAAGAATTGAATGTATTGATTGAGTGTGTAGTTCTGTGTGTGTAGATGTAGATGTAGATGTATGAGTCTGTGTGTAGAAGACATATTTGACCCTCTTATATAGCGAGACCCATCATGTGACATGGCCCTAGCTGCTTACATTAGTATACGATGGTTATTTACGATAGGTGAATATCGATAATCAAATGTTAGATGCAGCGTCCTTATAGTCAGAAGTACGAGGGGCTGTCCATAGATTTATCTTGCCTTTACGATGCATCTACTTTGGTACGCCTCACTTTTCTTCTGTGTGACCAGCGACCAACATCATGCCTTGTGCGGCTGAGCCTCTTAAGTCCCGTAGCCTTCCCAAGGCAGTTTTCAAGTGACAGCCTGGGCAAGGGCAGAGGAAGAATGATCGGTCGGTCGATCCTATCCTATCCACTCAATGAGCGATATACCTATTGATAACGGTATATCGTATAGCGGCTATAAAATAAGGAGCTTAGGCTGCGCGTCGCTCTCGTCGCCAACGCAAGTTTGGAAGTGCTTGGGAACTAATGACAGTGGACAGCAATTCGATTGCTTGACTAACCGGAGCAAGATTGGCGTTCTAACATGCACGCATGGTCCCGTCTTGGCAGATGCTGATATAACACAAAAGCGCCGTCACCTCAACACTCGTCTTCAGCACAGCTGCTGCAATATACCCGCCCTGATATCTTTTGGCACACTATTAGGGGTCATTTCACAGGTTTTCAAAATTACAGCTACTTCAATGATCTCTCAAATCTTTCGGAACCTGGTGTACTATGGGTTTCCTCTGCAATTGCTATTCGTTAGGACTCTTAATTTGCGACGAGCCAGGAGTACCATACGACTGGTCCTTGATTGGGATGGCACTCTGACAAAGAGAGATACGCTTCACATTGTTGCCGCAATAGGTTATGATCACAACCAAAACCTTGGTCTCCCATCTTGGGACAACATCGTGCAAACCTATATTTCCGACTATACAGACTATGAGGCACATTACACTCCTACAGCAAAAGAACGAAAGAACGTCACTGAGGAGAGCGAATGGCTTGCTAGTTTGAAGAACGTTGAGCGAAGGAGCATTGAAAGGACCGAAGCAGCAGGTATATTTACCGGTATTACAAAGCAAGACATCATGTCCGCGTCCAAATCCGCTATCCAAAATGAAAAATTGCAGCTTCGACAGGGCTGGAGAAGGCTTCTCACTATTGCATGTGAGCCACGCCAGCAGAGTTCGCCAGATGTACCGCTCGTTTCCATAATTAGTGTGAACTGGAGCGCCACATTTATTAAGGCATGTATCGAAACCGCCCTCGCAGAACTTCCTATCTCTAAAGATATCATGAGCTCCATACTTGTTTTTGCAAACGAGGTTCCTCTGAGGGGTTCTGAGACAACCCCCGCTATCTGCACAAGTGCGGACAAGCTTGCTAAGTTCAAGGAGGTGCGTGGAACAGACGATTGTCCTATGGTCTACGTTGGAGACTCCCCCACTGATTTTGATTGTTTGATTGCTGCTGATGTGGGAATCTGTGTCAGGGATAACCCGATGGGGGGCGGGCAGAAAGAGCTAAAGGAGACGCTAGAGCGAGTGGGCTTTGAAGTAGTGCGGTTGAATCATGCGGCGTGGGAGGACTCTAGAAGAGTGATAAAACACAAGAGCGAGAGTTCAGGGCGAAGCAGCAAGAAAAAGATCTGGTGGGTCGAAAGTCTAGATGAGATCCTGAAATTTGTTGAGGATAGCCAATAGTTGTGATTATTATCAAATTTGGTTGAATATTACTAGCCATAGCCATTGGCAACCTTCAAAGATGAACATCTTACGGTGGACAAATTATAGGTGGAGAGCTTGCAAGGTCTTCTTATCTTTCCTGATTCTTAGTGCTATGCCGTCGATTACGTGATCTGGCACATGGGTCCCATCGCCTACGGCTTCTCATTGTACTGATCTAGAGGCTTGATGGAAACGGGATTCCTGATGCTATCAAACATTCTCTTTCGTGCATCATCATGAGCAAGCAGCACATCGTCCCAGTCGCTGGTCGAGCCTATAACCACAGTAGTCTTCGAGAAATTCGCACATACATAATCAATGAAGAATTCTCGCAGTCCCGAATTCTCCGAGGTATTTTCAAGGACATATGATATATCATCCAGCAGGACTGGCTTCATGGAAAAGCCATCGAACCTGAGGTAATGCTGGTAGATGCGCGACATTGCATAGTTCTTGAAATCTTTCGATAGAAGTTTGTCTCCCAAGACCCAGGCCTCAGCATCTGTCATGGATCGTGTTCCTTGGGGATACTTAGACGGAATGGTGTACGTGTCGTAGTAGAGCCATTCCACATACAACGAGAATATCTCAGGATCATCCTCTACAAGCAGGATGCAATTTTCCTCCTTCTCTTTGAAGTCGCGGTTGCAGGCGGCGTTCAGGGTTTCTGAACAGGCAGAAACAAGATTCTTGGGCAGCCACCATGTTTCTCTTTGATCAGTCTTTTCGGAAGAGGGAATTTCTGATCCGACAATTATTTCTATTGCTGGACCTTTGAGGCTGATGGAGGTGAGCATGTATCAAAAGCTGATTAAAAGCTACATACAGCTTAGGCTCTTTACGAGGGTGTCCATCAAGGCGCCGATGTCTCCAAAAGTTAACAACTTAGTCCAGCATTCTTTTTGGTACACTTACATCTTAACACTGAATGTAGGAATATTCTTCTGATCAGGGGGATTGGCTGTCGAGGGTGCTGCACTACCAAAAAGGCCTGTTGGTTGGTTACGCGTGCCACCAAATGGTGTAGTGGTACTAGAGAAGAGAGGGCTCGGACCTAAGCACCTGAGTACATTGGTTTCACAGCAATAAATCTATATCAAACTAACTTGTCAGGCTACCAGTTGCAAAAGCAGAATTCAGAGCTGAGCACCTAAGCATATGATTCATAGCCACTAACAAACATCAAACTTACTTGTACTAGCGTTAGCCCCTGTGCTGTTTACTGGATTATTTGCTAATCCAAAACCCGAAAAGCTCATCGTGTCGGATAGTAGGCAATTGTGGTAGTGGGGTTGTTAGTGTATTAAAATGCAGATGAAGTAAGGGGTGTTGGCGCTAGGCCCAGCGCTAAACTGCTTAGAGTTGTACAGGGGCTGACACGCCGTGTGAGTGAGCATAATTCCCTTACAGCTTGTCGGCTGGTTTGAGATTATTGTGATCCAGTAAACTATTAAGCTTACAGTCATTGCCATTAACGCTGAACAGGGACACATATGACAGGTTTTTGAGCATCCAATGGATTCAAACGCTGTCCAGCTACATTCAAGTGACCGCTAAAATACTTACACTCCGTGAAGCACTTCGCCCCTACGTGATCACTCGGTTATCTTTCAATTATGGACAGAACCTAACGCTTCTTAATCCTACCTTCGATCCCCCTCTTAGATGGCTTATCAAGATCTCCTCTCCTGGTATAGAATCGCCTTCTAGTATTGAAGTCGATGCGATAATAAATCCCCGCCCCGAAGTAGCATACCGAAACCAAAAGCACTGAAACACAATCGGAAAAGAAGCTCGGCATTCAGCGTCTTGCCTAATGGCTACACACTGAAATAAAATTCCATGCCGAGAGCAATGCACCAGACAAAGCCCCACTACGCAGCGTATGGATATGTCCACAGCCTCCAAGGCAGGTCTGCACTGGAACAAATATCACAACGTTCACCATTTGAGCCAAAACGGGGAGACCAGCTTCGCGGTAAGCAATGCCGAAGTGTGAAGCATTGGTGCTGGATTGGTCGAAGATATTCTTGTTGTATAGATCAACCGTGGTAGTTACCATGAGGACTCCCAGGACGTAGGACAGTGTCAACCATGTCCAAATGTATCTCACAGCTTTAGGGATGGATTTGCGCGGATTGGCAGTTTCGGCGGCGACCTGAAAGTAGAATTCATGATGATTTAAGACTTTCTAGAATCTGAAAGAACGGTCAGTTCTACTTACCAGACCGTGATTGAACCTCCCATTGCAAAGATGCAAGTCGAGAAGGCGAATGAAAAACTTTTGAAGCCGTGCGTGAACGGTATAGAATTCCAATAGTGGAATCTAACTGGACCATAATCTGGAGCGTCGCTCACGGAGATAACTATAAAATTGTATGAGCTCAGAAGCTTCTAATATCTGTTATCCCTCTCTTATTCATCAATGATATGATGATCACGACACTTCTGTCGTTGGTCTCCTTGGGAAATAAGAAACCGTGATGGCAAAAGCCTTCCAGCAGATTTGAATGGCGAGTGGCGGCCTAAGAGTAGTTTACTGTGGGAGACTCAATATAGTTCGGTGATGACGTGGTTATGGTGCGGATCAGAAAATGTCAACAAAGGGTAGAAGATTCAGGGGCTAGGAGCCGTCGTGACGATGCCAAGAGAGGATATCGATAAGGACCAAGCAACATTAACACACCGAGGTTGCTCATACCCTCAGCCCAAGCTCCCCAACCGTCGTACGACCATGGCCGATGCGATGCAAATTAACCCCCAACGCGCAAAGCAGCTCACCGAAAGCCTCGGCGGCATAATCGCGCGCATCAATTCCGCCGGCAAAGGTAGCAAGCAAGTGCGATTCACCCCTCCACCCCGCCATGCTATCGACTGACAGCCTATTAGATACGCCTGATTGCCGTCTCCAAGCTCAAACCCGCGACTGACATCCTCGCCCTACACCAATCGCCACAGCCCCTTCAAATGCACTTTGGTGAAAACTATGTGCAAGAACTGCTCGAGAAATCAAAGCTACTCCCGCGTTCCATACGGTGGCATTTCATCGGTGGCCTACAGTCGAACAAATGCAAAACGCTAGCTGAGCAGGTACCAAACCTGTGGTGTGTAAGCAGTGTAGACAGCGAAAAGAAATGCAATGAGCTGGAGAAAGGGCGCAGGGCCGCTATTGAAGCGAATGCAGAGGTCGAGCCGCTGCGCGTCATGGTCCAGGTCAATACCAGCGGCGAGGAGTCTAAGTCGGGGGTTGAACCGAAAGACGCACTCGCCTTGTGCAGACATGTTGTGGAAAAGTGCCCACATCTGAGACTCACGGGTTTGATGACAATCGGCGCCATAGCGAGGAGTAAGGCTACGACGCCTGAAACCGAGAACGAGGACTTCGTGTGCTTGAGAGACGTGAGGGACAAGGTTACCGAGGGATTAGGATGGGAGCAAGGAAAACTAGAGCTGAGCATGGGCATGAGTGCAGATTTCGAGGGGGCGATTGCAATGGGCAGTGATGAGGTGAGAGTAGGAAGTGACATCTTTGGTGAGAGGCCAGCAAAGAAGGATGCTGTGGTTGTGGAAAAGGGTTAGATGTTAATTTGTATCAAAACAAATTGAAGTGAGCCTAAACATATATAAATAGACATGTTTCATCAACTCTATAGTCCCATATGAGCACTGTAGTATTGTTCATGAAACCGGTGTCACTGTTCAGGGATATGATGAGCTAAATGATTTCACATGTATCCTGATGGTTTCGCATGTAGTCATGCGGAACGGCAAAGGCTAAGTAATTTTTTCCATAGCGTATTGCTTGCTCTGTTATTGAATGCAGGCCAACAGGAGCTGGTTTCGTTTTTCTTTTCCACGAAATCACTCTCTTAGATATTATGGTCTAATGATCGAGAAAGCATAAAGCGCTTTGTTTGATCTCACATGAAACGTTTGTTACAACAGTCAAAGCAGAGGTATCGCTGCTGTTTTTGAAGCTTCTTTCAGTGTACTGAGGACGTACGCGCTCTTCATGAAAATCAAATAATGGATAATAATCAAACTTGCACATCAGGTTAATCCGTCTTGAGCATAGATAGCTTTACAATTAGAATCGCTGGGAGCGAACGTTCACGTAAGGAGGTGGTAGTTCGTTCGCTGGATCTATGCCGTGGAGCACGGCAAATACTGGTGTATCTCGCTCCCGATTGAGTTGTCGAATTTGCTCCTTGATAAACCTTCGATCGGCCCTTACTTCTCTGCGTTCGGCTCTCTGCTGCGACTGTGTCCCTTTGAAGGAGGCTTGTGTGCCACTAAAATTGTTAATGCCCAGATGACAACGTATACAGTGAGATAAACGGACCTACCCTCTACCCCTCGCTTTTTGGAGCGTCCTACGACCAGTATCTACAAGGTCGAAATCGAAGTTGAACCATTGACGTGCTGGTTTTTCTCTTTCCTCCATTTCTTGGCCGTGCTGTTGATGTTTAATAGCAGGAAGGCAAACCCACAGAACGAATAAAGTGATCAGGATTGCCAGGATGACCGGCTGAAGGACTGCGACTCCTTTAGCTTGAGCTAATACTCCGATAGCGAAAGGAAGTACAGCTGCCCCTCCCCCACCAAAAGCTGCTGCAAATCCAATTGCTGAAACATGAAGATGTACTGGTAGTGACTTTGTCGCGACGACCACAGCTGCTGGAAAAAGCGGGCCAAGGAAGAACCCCTGCAACGATACAGCAATAGCTGAGACATGGAACTGAGGGACCAACCAGAATATAAGTTGGCAAGCAGTGGAAGCCACAATGTATATCTGTTATTTAGTTAGTAAGGAACTTCAGTCCCAGAGGGAGACAAACCATGACTGCGAACTTCTCGCCCAGCCTGGAAGTGACGGCTCCCAAAACCAATCGTCCAACGGCTATTCCGGACCAAAAACCGGTTGCAACCATGCCCGACGCAAAAATTTCTCCTTGTCGTTCACGAATCATAAAGGTAACGATCCAGCCTCCTAAAGCCACTTCGGCCCCAACATAGCAGAGCAAAAAGGCTGAGGCTACCCAAGTTACTCTGCTCCTAAGAGATTCTTTCAATCGACTTTCTTTCGCCGCGGTCGTACGAGGGTTGCTTTCCCGATATGCGGTCCCTGAGACAGGCCAGAAGGCCTTCAGGGACGTAGCCAGCTCGATCGATGCGCCTCCGAACTATCAGATGGGTAAGCCCTGACGTCTTCTGATAGGGAGGTTGTATACCATGATGTAGTAGAACTGGTACCAATGCCAGCCAAACCGTGCAACGAGAGCTGTTGCGAGCAAAGGGCTGATCACAGCTCCAAGCCCATAGAAGCCATGCAAAAATCCCAACAGCTCGTTGGAGTTTGCTAGGTTTCCTGCCCATGCGTTCCATGCCGCATCTTCCAAGCCATTCCCAAATCCAGCCAGAATGAAGATGACGACAAGAACTGGGTAGGGAGGGTGCAGAGAAATTCCTAGATAAGCAAGGAAATGGCAAACTGTAACAGAATCAGTCCCTTGGGATGTTGGGTAAAACTGTGGGGAATACATACGAGGCCCGATAAGGGCTACCCCCCGCTGCCCGAAACGTACGTGTATGAAATTATTGAGAAAAGCAGCAAGCGCATAGCCTGCTAACGGTGACAAAAATATCATAGAAACAATGATATAGGTCAGACGATAGTAACTTTCGATCTTCGAAAGGTTAGCTGAAAGGGAAATCTTCAATCAAACACATGGAATATATCTGCATACGTAGGGTATTAGAGCCTGTGATCCATATTAGCAGCATATTTAGAGACCCTAAAAGCCAAAACTGACTCCATAAGCGGCATCATTTGCACCCATAATGACAAATGCAAAGAAGGTTGCTAAAGTTCTTTGAATGTTGATCTTGGGATGGTTCCATCTTTCTATCACCCTCACTGTCGTAGAAGGTTGGGGTAGAAACTCTGGAGGGTCAATACCATCGGCTGACGGATGCGCTTGATCGGTCGTTGGCGTAACGGGTTGAAGTTCGATGCTCGTCTGTGAAATCTGATTTGATGAGGATGCCATGGTTCGTTCCAAATAGATCGATATGTCGGAATGTAGTGGAAGGGAGCCTGCGATTTATAAAGCCAATTCAACAATATTGACATTCTGTCCTTAGGAATCGTTACTTGAGTCAAAGAAGCTGAGTCTAGCTTGGCAGCTACGTAGAGGATTGTGGGTTATGGTTCAGCTGCTAATCATAATTTTTAGTAACAATAATAGACCAATGAATGTAGATAGTCGCTAGAACTTCGGCTGTCATGGGCCCTGATTTACATCTGCCAAGATATTTTAGTTTAGCTGAGGTTCTAATATACTTAATATAGAGAAGCTTGCGAGAGTCGGGGCAGAGACAGCAAATGCGCTTCCGAGATTGAACCAATCGGAATCATTGACCAGAAAAGAAAGATCCGTCCATGAACCTATGATCTTGGATACCCAAAAACAATAATGCGCCGTCATTTGAACCCTTATTCTCTTATTAGGTAACGGTGTAAATCAGAGCTTACAGTTTCACTAGAGTCAAAACAGGGTTCTCGATTGTTCTAACATTAGCAATCCTCTCAGTACCATGTCCTTCCTCATCAAGCTAGACCGCCTTATGGTATCCCACAACCACCACTAACGACGCGTGACTCCACTGATGCAGAAATGCCTTTACTAGTCACCTCAGCGTGTAGAAATTTCCTATCGAATCAGAAGGCAAAATTTGCGGCCCCGGCCGTGGTGAACAAAATGAAATCACCCACACGTAGGACTGACATAGCCGTGCGTGCATATTAGAAGTCGAGAACATCTAGCAGTATACGTATGCTGTCCATTTAAGGCAAATCAATGGCATAGCGGATCTTATATCTATCTAGACAAACACGTGATCGGGCCCGAGTCAAGTATAGCTTCCAAAGTACATGTATTTAGACAACAGAATTTCAATTAGTGCAGACACCTAACCGTCAGTAAGGCTTGCAGTTCTAGAACAATTGACTATTCATTGGCCGGGATGGCTGAGCTGAAGCGCTAGTCAAAATTGGGCGCTGGATCCACACAAGGCACGTGCATCTCCCTATCGGAACCTTTTTGAAAACTATATTCCAACTACATACTCATAACTCGTATCATCAAACATAACCTGCACACAAAAATGGCGTATTCTACACCTCTATCAACACCCAACAAGTGCTGGCTTTTCACAGTAAAGTGTTCCATCTCAGAGACCTCTGAGACAAAAATAGTCTACAAGTTGCTGTTGATGAAAGAAAGAAGAGTGCCAACCCTGGCGTAAACACCGGGAGCGTTGGGAAGAGCGCAACCCTCACCCCAAGAGACGAGACCGACCAAAGTCTTTGAGGAGTCGACAATTGGGCCACCGCTGTCACCCTGGCAGGAGTCCTTGCCACCTGCAGAGAAACCAGCGCAGAACATGTTGTTGGTGATGGAGTAACTCGGGTCAATGGCCTTGTATTGGGAAGCGCAAGTGGAACGAGCAACGACTGGGACGTCGACCTTGCGGAGGGCAGTGGGAAGCGAAGAGCCGCCAGAAGAGGTGGTTCCCCTAAGGCATGTTAGCGCCATCCCGATAAGGCAGTGATGTCTGATTGGGTCTACGACACTGTATCTCTTTATATCCAAGCGAAGAGATCCATGCATCGAAAACCTTCATCGGACGAAAGGATATGGGAGAGATGCTTACCATCCAGCAACGGTGAGGGTGGTGCCGGCGGCGGGATCGGAGCCAGAGGCGGGGAGCGTGGCGTAGCCAATTGTCGAGCTGGTTGGGATCGACGTCGAAAGCTTGAAGATAGCGACATCACCGTCAAGAGTCGAGCTGGAGAAGCTTGGGTTGACCTTGATGGAAGAGACACCGACAAGGACACCACCAGAATTCCTAATCTGTGTTCAAGTCAGTCATGATCTCGCGTAGAACCCCTGACCCATGTCCAGGTTAAGGTTGATGCGTGAAAAGCTTAAAGTAGCTTACCAAGGACCCTGCGCGGACGGAGAGACGCGAGGCAGTCTGGCCAACAGCGCAGTGAGCCGCAGTGACGACAGTATTGGCGTTCAAGAGAGAACCACCGCAGAAGTGAGAGCCGCTCTGCTGCAGACTGACGATGAAGGGGAAGTCACCGGCATTGGCAGTGGTTCCACCAACAATCTGCGAACCCATGGTGCTGAGCTCGCTGGGCGGGATGGCCGCACCGAGGACAGCAGCAGGAACCGCAAGCGCGGTCAGGAAAGACTTGATGGCCATGGCGAGATCTGTAAGAGCTCCCGGAGGTGAAGCTGGCAGGTATGGAAGTGAAGAGCAGCGAGCGGATGGTTCTTGCAGAGAGTGTGAGACTTCATACTTATAGAGATGTGCAGGGCTCAGTTGTTCGTGTTGATGTCGCCATCAGCAACCTTCCCATCCTGTCGACGAGAGGATTCCAAGACTGCCAAGCCAGCGCTGTCAATTGTCCTTCCGGATGCAGGCAGATCATGGTCAGCTGCAGGCAGGCTTAACTGCAGTCCCTGGTGGAGTTGGCGTGTTATCTGGCGTGCACCGCCGACGCGCCGTACCTGGCAGCACCTGCCAAACAGGAAGTTGAAACATGGCTTATCTCACCCCTGGACCATAGTATCCGACCCCCGCATTTGTGCGTTGAGGAGCCCTACCCGCTGATTCGAATAGACACTGAGATTGTTCTCCTGCCAGACGCCCAATCGCTGACTGGCTTGCCAAATGTCTCGACGACACTGCCACTGTTACAGCGCCTATCGAAGCAGACCAGTGGTCCACAGACGAGCCACAAGGGCGTTTTGTATGGGGTAATCTCCTCAAATGACCTTAGACAATCATGCACCGAGTGGGGTGTTAAGGTTGGGAGCCGGCACTATGATCTGCATGTACGTGGTGATCCGTATATTAGGTAGCACACCGACGAGGTGTTTCCTAACGATGATTCGAGCGCCAGTGCTTGACTAATGGTATGCAGATACCGGTTTGGGGGCTAGCCCGCTCAAAGTTGCTCCTCCGAAGTCCCCTCAGAGTCTCTACACCTGGTCCCCCCGGCCTCTCTAACCGAGCACGCTAGCTTACCGTAGGCAGGTGGAACGTCCATCAGCGTGACATCGACATCGGATTCGGCCGCAGTCGCTCGCCTTCTCCGGGTTTCTCCTCTCGATGCCTTCTCCAAAGCATTAAGAACAAAGCCAGCTATTGTTTCAGCGCCGAAACAGCGCCTAGCTCTCGTAAACGAATGCTGTGTGTTTTCCACCCCCGGCGCATCTTCCGCTAGACACTCGGCCCCCTCCGCATCTTTCACATTGTCCGGTTCTACTATCCTCGGCATTATGGACAGTCTTCCTACTTCATTTACCATTGAAGTCAATGGTGCCCCCATTACTCAAGTCAACCCCAATGCCGAAGACCGGACCCAAGCGGAGACTGGTACCGAGGCAGCAGTTTTCACTTTGCAAAATGGCCGGCTGAAATGCGGCGACTGGGTTCTTGGTCGCGCCAAAAGAGAGGACCGAAGCTTTTTGCCCAAACCGGTGCAGTGGTTCAAATTGGGCGCCGACGACGACGATAAGCTTCCCGTGCAGCCTGTCTCTGCGCATGAAGAGGGAGACTCGTACAAACTTCTATTTGCGAGTATGCTGGAGCATTCGCTTACAAACTATGCTTCTACTATGCTGACAATAGTTTGTAGATGCCTCTCTGATGGCTGATGATGGCAAGGTTCTTGCGGACCTTCAAGGTACTCAACTTGTAGCCTAACTCTGATGTCAAGAAACTGACCCGCTGTAGGCGAACAGTCGGTCGCAACAGTAAAGATGCAGTAGCAGTATGCATGTGAACATGGACCCATGTTTGCTAATCCCAACTGAAACATCTTGTTTGGGCAAACGACCTGCGGGGAGTAATGCTGTTGTCGGAACTTTACTGGAAGGATCATCACTTTTTCGTTATTGGCTCCTAGTTGGGATCTCAATTAGGCAGTCCAACAATGCATCCCTAATACCCACTTCTAGAAGAGTAGCTAGAAACATGTAGCCCACGCCCGACAGCAATAGATGCATGCATACGACACCGGAGTTCGAGTGCACACAGCAGCCCCTCGAGCCTGCGCGTAGATAGGCAGAGCAATCGTTTGGCGAGAAGAGCCACCGGATAACCAATGCCTACCTCCACATGGCCTGCACCTTCGTCTGCCCTCACACCTTTTCGGGGCCCTCTCCTCCGGAGTGCTAAAAGTATATACAATCCAGAGCAAGGGGTGCTCCTGCAGGCCATACCCGTACGTACAACAAATGACAAGGATGCTACCCTGCAGCACACCACACCCTGCCACCAAGTATGCAGGATTCCAACGTCTTTCGTTACCCCACGTACCTGACAACCAACATTGAGTCATTCTGAGGCTGTGCCCTGAATCAACCCCCCCCAATCGCCAATAGGCAGTCCTTGCTGCACGGCATGGGGTCGGCATAGCTTCGCGCTATTGCTTTTGTACTCTGGGTCGGTGGCATTGTTTCGCGCGGCCCGATTCTGCCTTGGTATCTCCTCGTTGGCGGTGTACGCCGTAGTGCAGTCGGTAATTACCTCTTCGTGCCTGGAGCATGGCTGCTTTGTGTCTTCTCAAAGATGGGAAACGTGGCAAGGAGACGTCGTAGCCAGCTGAAGGTATGCAAAGGTGTGCGGCGCAGCCAGGATTGGTATGCAATTATGAAGATCTTGAGATCGGGTCTTGGGTGACTTGGCAAATGCTTCATTTCCGAGGACATGCGAGGTCTGGTTGGCGAACTACCCTGGAAGTTATCATCCCAGGTAATTGGTTAGCTTGAGCATATTCCCAGGGCCACTTCTGTAGACAGCCTGCCCGTAACTCATATGTTCTACGGATTGGGGCTCGTTGCATTAGACAGGCACTATTACCAGCCTGTTGAAAGGATATTTTTAGTTGCCACTTGTAACTGTGCATCAAGCCGTGAGCGGCTATAAGACCCAGCAAGCTTGCGGATTTGAACACAAACGCGTGGCAACAGAGTAAAAAAGATGGGTATTGTTTATCCAACGAGAAGCATCTTGCATGCACACGGCTGAACCTTTGGTGCCGCATGTTCATGGCTCATTTTTCGGGAACACTAGAATGTCGGTACAACAGTAAACGCCTGTTCCTTCTGCCTGAAAGCAAACTCCGTACGACTCGCAAATGCTCGTACAACGCAAAGGAATTCGTGGCGCAAATAGACACCGACCTTGTCAGGATCGTGTGATGGTTGGTGACATCCCGCAACTTTTGATGGAGCCGGACCACGAATAGGTATCGGGTGCATTCCATCCTTTCCACCTCAAGAACCACTCTGCTGGCTGTCGTCACGCCAAACTTCCATCATATCCAACCATTCTAGCACAAACCCTGCCACTATCTTAGCCCAGTCACGGACTACCGGCATATCTAGATTGTCGCCATGGTCATCCATCGTGTGCCATACGCTGGGAAAGGGCTGTGGAATCACATGCAATGTTTCTACACCTCTCCATATGAACGGCAGGTGATCATCGGAGATGGTGCCGAATGCCATGGTCTTGTCCACGTCTGGAAGAAAAGGTGGTTCGGATGGGGACTCGAGGAGATTGAGGGAGCGGAGGCGTGACTCAACCTTAGACATGGCTCGGTAGGCCCAATGAGTGGTGGGAAAGTACGAAGGGACCTTGGGAGAGGAGGCACCGAGGAGGTCGAGGAGGACGAAGAGAGAAATCTATCAGAGCCACATATTAGCCGAAGCACTGAGTACTCCTGGGAAAGAAATTCACCTGTGAGAGAGGAGTGCGGTATTTATAGAATTTCTGAGAAGGTGGGTTTGGCGAGTTGACCCAGAAATTCGACAGCGCCCTGGACATGTCTGTCAACGCGATTCTAGCCTTATGTTGAGTGCACATACCTCGACCCATAGAGCGAATCAGTGTCTGTCCATGTCTGGAACGCTTCTTCTCCATCCATGAACAAGAGCTGGATGCCCATATCCATCTCCACAAATCCGCCTTCACCAAGCTCAGACATCTCATCATACATCTGCTGTGCATATTGATCCACCACCTTCGCAACCCACATCAGCATCGCGCACGGAGCTGCACTGTCTGTTGCACCAATGAACCCCTTCGGTGCATACTTGCTATCATAATGCGCAACCAGTGTAAGGAAGTTCGTCTGACCGGGCTTGACCCACGGCGGCTCCCGTCGTACGATAAGATTCGCGAACGGGATCTCAGCATTGCCGGACACGGGAGTCTTCGAAGTGCTGTTCTGCCAGGTAATCGACCATCTTGGTAATTCGCGCTGGAAGTAGTCTACGAGGTGGCGCTGAGCGGCGGTCTGGCCCGGCGTGCCGGGGACGCGTGGTATCAGGAGAGGCGCGAGCAGAGTGCCGTTGTTAGGATCGAACTCGTCTCCCGGGGAAGGTATTGCGCGAAAGAAGCCGTCAGAAAGCGGGCTGTATGCTGCGACGAAGCCGGCAGCCAGAAGGATATGTAGCCATATCATGGCTCGGGTAGAAGACGCCATGAGGCTAATGCTATAGTATCTTGTAGTGCCTGAGCGAGAACAGCGACATGCTGTCAAGTCAGAGTCGTGGGTATCCAGGAGTAAAGGCGCATCTGCGACGTCAAACGGTTAGGAAAAGGTTCGGCATGGACATCGTAAATTGTTTCAAGAAGTCGCTAGCCGAAACGTGACAGGTTCAGCGGGGAGCCCAGGAACAGCCCCCTGAGCTTCAACAGGCGTCGCAAACAATGCCGACTTGCCGGTTTGGACATGTGTGGTTTACGGTACGGAAGCCGGCAAAGGCCGTCTAGGCGAGATAGACACACGTGATAGCCACATATCTACAGATCAGATTAGATACGAATCAAGTATACATACTCTGAGTTATACGTGTAGTTTTGGACACCTTGAGTTATCCAATCTTTGTTAAAATTAGGATTCATTCTATTCTCATTTACAACTTGGCCTTCAGTTCGCCATCCACCTTGACCAATGCCCTGCCATTAGTCAACACCGTCTTACCGCCCTCAACCCTAACGATAAACCTTATTTCATCGAAGCCCTCACCGTCCGTCTCCCCTATCCTCCACATTTCTGTGATTAATTTGTCGCCGGGCTTCACCGGAGCAGCAAAACGCGCTTGAAACTCCTTCAGGTTCTCTGGCTTCGAACTTCCAAATGCCTGAAGCACAGCATGAGCAGCTGTATTCCAGGAGAAGAGGCCATGGATGATGGGCCCACCGAAGCCCATCTTCACACCAGGCTCCGGCGTCGCGTGAAGAGGATTGTAGTCACCATTGAGGCGGTAGAGCAAGGCGGTTTCGAGAGTAGTCTGGGTGGTTCGGGTTGCGGTAGGTGCCTTGTTCGCCGGCGGAGGGAAGTTCACCGTCTTTGGGCCTATTCTCTTCATCAGCATCCGCACGGAATTGCCGTTGCGCGATAGTCAGTCAACTTACCCTTCGGCCCACCCCATCCGCCTTGCCCAACGTAGAATCCACTGCCCACGGCTCTAGTGTATGTCTCGCCCGTCTCTGCATCTACAAGTCTTTGCTCCGTCTCCACGACCGTGCCCGGCTTTCCCTTGTCGTAGACACCCAGTACCTTACTTCTGATTTCGAACTTGCGGCCTTCGCTTGTTACTGGAATCGGTTTGAAGAACTGAAGCTTGCGCTCGCCGTCGAGCACGTGCCTTGTGTCGAACTTTGGCACACCAGCAATGGGCGTGCTATTGGAGCGAGCATAAAAGTCAATGACTTCGGAATCGGTGTGCTTGAACGGCAAAATGATAGGATAAGTCGGAAAGGCAGCAAATTTTGGATTGAGCTCCTGATGGTAGATGCTCTTGTCAGCGAACGAGAATGCACTCCTGAGAACGGCCAACTACGTAACGGGCGCCCGTGAGGTGCGCATTATGCCGCAGTTTGGCAACCAGTGAAGCCAACTTACGTAGAGAAAATGGAGTTCGTCTGGGTACGTAGCGCCGATGCTCGCTGCGAAAAGAAGCAGATCTCTCTTCTTCCAAGATACCTCGAACGATGGGAACTCGAATCCAACGCCAGGCCCTTGTTCGCCCATGTTGACTAGTGATAGCTTGATATAAGCTTTTTCAGTGATGATGTTTTCAATAAATTCGGTAGAGTTATCTCGAAGGAAGAGCCTGTTCGTGAAATATGAGTAAATTCAATTCGTTCTCACGCGGGGCGGTAATCAAAGTCCTGAAGCTTAAGCGGATCTCCAGGACGGTTTGCCGAGGTCAAATCGCACCTGCATCGTCCAGGACGAACTAGCCTTCAAATAGCTAGTGATGACTCAGACCATGGTTCTGAGAGGTTGCTCTTCTGCCTTCGAAGAAAGAAAACGGCAATAGCTGGTCCATACCGTGTCCCAGGACTTCCAAGGCTTGTTGCTTCAATTCCCTAGTACTCAATGTTAGAAACTCATTCGTTGCCGGTCATTTCTCGCAAGCGCTATGCTTTTGCATCCAACTTGGGCAACCTGGCCAATTCATCACCGGAAGAATGATACAAATCAAGATTGCTCAAAGTACACAATGCTCTCTCGGGACGCGACCATTCGTAAACTGACTGAACAAGATGTTGTCTCCATTTTAATATATGTACAGTTCAGTGATAAACAGTTTCGTAAACTACTTCTCCTGAGACAAGGACGATGCGCGTTGGAGGGCACATTATGCTCAACTCGCGTATATAATTCACAGCAAACTAGTACGTTGGGGGAAAAGCCTAGCCTACCCAATACCCAAAGATGTCGATTAAAGCTCAGAATGCTCCCGAGACTCAGCCGCGCAATGCAATCATGAATCCGACAATTAACTCCAATATGTGCGCGCACAAATTCGACAGCGAATACCAGTCTCAGTCAAGTAGAGTATGTGCCCGTGGTGGGAAAAGAGTGATCGGATGGCTCGGCCGATAACAACACTTTCTCAACCGGGCGATAAGCATGCGTAGCATCGTGGCTACATATACGAGAAGCCCGGCATGAGCGGACCGTGGAAGCCTCATTCGGGCATTAATTTGCGGAAGAGGCAAGGATCAATTTGGAGCCTCCTGCAGGCTAAAACGCAGGGTATCCAGAAGGAATTTTAAATGAATGGGACCGCCATTACCACCAGGAACGGGAGGCTTCGTAACACTCGTAACAACCGTAATAGGGCGCTGAAGATACTTTTTTGGTAAAGTTCCCAAAGATATAAAGATGCTAGATAGACCGAAAATAATAGGGAGATGGTGCGGTTCAGCAAATAGAGTTCGCTAGACGTCGAAATTTCCGTGATTGAATATATCGTGCTCGTTGCTAGGGATGACGCCGCTCATACGATCTCCCCGGCCCGCGGGTTTGTCCCATTCAGGATCGTCTTTGTCATCTTCATCCATACGCTCCAGATCATGCTCGCGATGTTTGAAGTGCTGGTCTATGGTACTTTCGTCCACAAAGGTGAAACCTGCAAAGTTCGCTTGCATGGTTGGTGATAGCGGAGTGGATGCTGGGTTTACGCCCGAGGCAAGGGCGGCAGCCCGTGCATTCAACGAACCATTGCCATTCAAGGCGTTTGTGAACTCGGGGTCGAAGTTGGATACGTCTAGTTCGGATTTCAATTTGGGCTTAAACGGCGGTACGACGTTCTTCTTTGCCAAAGCGTCCCAATCGATGTCAGCGAAAAAAGGATGTGCCTTCAATTCCTCAGCGTCACGCGCAGCACCGAGTCGATGCTTCGGGTTCCGGTTGAGGAGACCTTTGACGAAATTTCGACCCTCCGTGCTAAGCGCATCTCGTGGGAAGCGGACTTTGCCAAAGGCAATGTTCTTGTACATTTGCTGGGTATCCTCCGCGTAGAAGGGACTCCAGCCACAGCACATCTCAAACACGAGAACACCCAGAGACCAGAAGTCGACCATCTTGGTATATCCGTGCTCGTCCAGCAGAACCTCAGGAGCCAAGTATTCGGTTGTACCACAGAATGTGTTCGTAGTGGCGTTTTCTGTTAGGTTCGCTTTGGACAACCCAAAGTCACAGAGAGCGATGTGCCCCTTGGCATCCAAGAGAATATTCTCTGGTTTGAGGTCCCGGTAGACGATGTTATGCTCGTGCAAGTGTTGCAAAGCAAGGATCAGCTCGGCGATGTAGAACTTGGCACGCCCTTCCTGGAAGCGGCCTTCCCTTTGTAGGTGCCAAAAAAGTTCACCACCCGACATGTAGTCCGTGACAAGGTAAAGGTCCGAAGGAGTTTGGAAGGAGAACTTCAAGCCAACGATGAACGGTGAGTCCGCCATAGCGGTCCGTACCAAGATGTTCCGTTCGCCCAACGTATGGGCAACCTCTTTCTTCTGTACAATGACCTTCTTGGAGAGCACCTTCATGGCGTAAATCCGCCGGGTATCCCGTTTGCGTACCTGGAAAACTTGGCCAAAGGTGCCCTTGCCAATGAGCTTTAGGATCTCGAAATCTTCTGGTCCATAATGCTTCTTGTCTGTCTTGTGGAAGTTGATACGTAGATGGATTTCGCCCGAAACATAGTCCTCCTCTCCGTCGCGAGGTTCCAACGTGAACCAGCCGTCGTAAGGATGCTCGAATTCTACGAGGTTGGGGCAGAACCGCACGTGACCAAGAAAGGCCTCGCCATTGCTACGGTCGTACACCGACACATCGATCTCAGAATGGTCGCCAACAACGTCGCTGCATCGAGTCAGCTTGCTTGGGCAAGACGAAAGGAAACCAATGTACTTACAAGATGGCCTCGTGCTCCCACTTGGGGTTCGTCACATCACTCATGTTGCCATTCTCGCGAGGATCAGAGCTTGTGCCATTGTTGCTGCTCTGCCGACTGCGCATGGGGATCGCCATTGGCTTGCCCAAGTCGCCGTCGGCCCGACGGATGTGGAGGGGACCAGCGTTTCGCTTATCCTTCTTTGATGCATCGTTCCGGGGGCCGTCTGAAATGTACTCGGCCCACTGGAATTGACACACCACGTACGGGTCTATGCTGGGGCGCAGACCCCTGCCTTCCGAGATGGAGACGGAAAGCTTGCCCTTGGGGGCACCCACAGCAGGACCTCGACTTTCTTTTGCCTTCAGGTTGGATGCGAGCGTCGTGTGGGACAAGCTCGAGGTCGGTGGCTTGCCCTCCTGCGAACGTGTGCGGGGTGTCTGGGGAGGAGTGGCCTGATTTTGCGGTGGCGCGTAGGCGCCTTCTGTTAGCTTCTCCGCTTCTCCATTCAACTGAGAGGTTGAGGGATGTCGGGAAGTAGAAGATGCACTAGGTGCGGGGCTGGGCAGTGTGTTGGAACGCAAACGGTCTGCATCAGACTCCTTCTCTTTCGAGGACGGCTCGGCGGAACTAGAGACAGGTGCGGGGGAGGGGTTCGCCGCAGATGACTTCCGACGGGGTATCAGAGAATCACGAACCTGGCCAAAATAGCTGTGCAGAATGCCGGGTAGTCGCTTGTCAGTCGGGTCGGGGCGCGGCGTCGAGGCGCCTGGCGGGGTGGAGCTGTTGGAGCCGATCTGGTCGTGGTCGTCATCGTTGCTCGCCCTGTGCGGCGTTAGGAGGGTGGCCGACGAGGAGGGCATGGTGGGCGCGAAAGAAAGAAAGGGGGTTGGGCGAGGGTGGAGTGAGGTGAGGTGAGAGGCAAGAGGCAATAGATGTAGGTAGGTAGGTGCGGCTGCGCTCGCGAGCTATTCCAGGACGGCAGTGTGTAACCTTGACATGGCCACCGCGCATGTCTGGCTCGAAGCGGAGCCTAGGCGACTAAGCGACACCGGCACCTGGTGGCCATGTCCACTCGGGGACAGCCTTGCTGAGACATGGCATCTTGGTTGCTTACCTCTGCATGGCCTGGCGCAGGAGGTCCGCTGCACCGCCGGACGTAGTCATGGTGGCTGGCAGCCAGTAGGTTGGGAGGGCACGTGGAATGGAGATGGAGTAGGTCGACAGGGTCGGGACGGCGCTCGAGGATTTTGAGAGGACGGTGCGGCGGCGGGGTCGCGGGCGAGTGGGCGAGGGCGGGTTTTGAGCAGCAGCCGCCGTGGCAGCAGCAGTGGCAGCGGCCGATTGAGCGGTGCGCGTCACCGGGCCTGGGCGTGCACCTCGACCCTCCTGGTCCTGGGCTGGGAGGCGGGCGTGGGCTTGGGCTGGGTAGGGCGCGAGCTGCTGCGAGGATGCGGACACGGCTGCGGGTGCGGCTGCGGGCGCAGAGCTGCTGGAGCTGGCGCTGGGACTCGTGCTGGAGCCGGTGCTCAGGCTGGTATTGGCGGTGCTGGCGAGACGAAGCGAGCTCGCGGGCGTCGTGCCGGGGGAGAGGCAGACGCAGACGCCGACGTGGTCCTGGGAGTGGTGGTGGTGGTGATGGTGATGCTGCTGCTGTTGGTGGTGGTCTTGTTCTTCGTGCTGCTGTTGCTGTTGCTGCTGCTGGCCCTGGCTCTGGCTCTGGCTCTGGCTCTGGCTCTGGCTCCGGCCCTG